>Ga0307517_10000125_pt1 | contig 115466 bp, 130 predicted proteins | sample 23_EM_MG_FD_194515 | JGI IMG/M metagenome (GOLD analysis project Ga0307517, IMG submission 194515) | Populus trichocarpa ectomycorrhiza microbial communities from riparian zone in the Pacific Northwest, United States - 23_EM | ecosystem: Host-associated > Plants > Roots > Unclassified... | reverse complement strand
TGTGGTGCGCTCGGAGGGACTCGAACCCCCACGATTTTACTCACTGCCACCTCAAGGCAGCGCGTCTACCAATTCCGCCACGAGCGCTGGGATACCGACTGGAAGGATTACGGCCTGCCGGATCAACGGCGCCGATGTAACAAATCAGAGATGGAGGGACAAGGCGGTTTTGCGACCGAATTAACTACCTAACACCAGGCAATTTCGGCAGCATTTGCTTGACTTCGACCGCAATCCGGTTGCGATCGACCAGCACGACTCCGGAAGCCACCGGAAGGTTATTGGCGAGGATCTTGACCTCGTCCGCCTCGGTGGCGTCCAGTTCGATGATGGCGCCGCGGGACAGCCGCATGACCTGGTGGATGGGCATGGTGGTGGTGCCGAGCACCACCATGAGATCGACGCTGACTTTATCGAGGGTGGCCACTGCGAAACCGCCAAACTTGGACTAGATCTTGGGACTAAATTGTCTAGTTCCACCTGACCACGTTATGGTTAGCCAATGGTTAATGACCGCCAAAGCCTTGATTTGACGACATTCGCGCAAGCCGCCGCCGGCGGCGAGGTCGAATGGCGGATTTCGGACGCGCCCGTCCCCTATCCTGACGCCGTGGCGGAAATGGAAGCCCGGGCGGCCGATATCGCGACCCAAAAGGCACCCGAACTGGTGTGGCTGCTGGAACATCCCCCGCTCTACACGTCGGGCACCAGCGGCAAGGCCGGCGATCTCCTTGATCCGCGCTTTCCGATGTTCGAAACCGGGCGCGGCGGCCAACTCACCTATCACGGCCCCGGCCAGCGCGTGGCCTATGTGATGCTCGATTTGAAGCGGCGGCGACCTGACGTCCGCGCCTATGTCGCCGGCCTGGAGGAGTGGATCATCCGCACGCTCGGCGCCTTCAACGTGCGCGGCGAACGCCGCGAGGACCGTGTCGGGGTCTGGGTAAACAGGCCCGACAAGGGGCCCGGCCACGAAGACAAGATCGCGGCGATCGGCGTGCGGCTGCGGCGCTGGGTCTCATTCCACGGCATCGCCATCAATGTCGAGCCGGAGCTGTCGCACTTTTCCGCGATTATCCCCTGCGGCATCGCCGATGTCAGATACGGAGTCACCTCGCTGGTCGATCTCGGCCTTCCCGTGACCATGGAAGACGTCGACGTCGCGCTCCGGCAGGCCTTTGAGGAGGTGTTCGGCGGAACGAAGGCCCGCCTGCCGGATGCAACCATCTGACTGTCGTCAAACGTTTGCCTTGAGGAAATCAACGAAGGCGCGAACCCGCGGAATGTTTTGCCGTCCGGGCAGAATCAGGGCCGTGATCGGTTGTGGGTCGGGATCGTGGCAGTGCGAGAGCACCGGCACCAGCCTGCCATCCCTCACCGCCGCCTCCCCCAGAAAGTCGCCAAACCGCACGAGACCAGCGCCCGCGAGCGCGAGGTCGAGCAGGAAATCGGCGCTATCGGAGTGGATCGATCCCTTCACCGGCATCATGATTCGCTTGCCCTGCTCGAACATCGGCCATTGCGCGAGGCGCGAGAAGCCGCTGAGCTGCAAGCAATTGTGTCGCGCAAGATCGGCGGCTTGTTCGGGAACGCCATGGCGCTCCAGATATCGCGGGCTGCCGGCAATGATGCGCCTGACCTCGCCGAGGCGAATCGCGATCAGCTCGCTATCCCCGAGCGGACCTACCCGGATCGTGACATCGATCTGGTCGGCGATTGGATCGATGCGGTAGTCACCGACCGATAGATCGACCGTGATTTCCGGAAACTGGTCCATGAATTGCGGCAGCAGCCGCGCGAGCCGGTGTCTTGCGAACGCGGTGCCGCTGTTGATCCGCAGATGCCCGCGCGGCCGACCATGGACGGAGGCGACGTCGGCTTCGGCCGCCTCGACCGCAGCCTGGATGCTCCTGGCATGAACGAGGAAGGTTTCGCCTTCCTGGGTCAGCACCAGCCGCCGCGTCGTCCGGTGCAGAAGCCTGGCCCCGATGCGGCGCTCCAGTCTGGTCACGATGCGGGAGACGCCTGAGGCGGTCAGTTCGACCTCGGCGCCCACGGCCGCAAAGCTCCCCAAATCAACCGTTCGGACAAAAATGGCGAGTTCCGACATCGCGTGCATCGGCATATTCATGACTTTTTGGCAGCAGTGTTTCTCACAAGCGAGATTTATCTTCATTCCTAGCATGAATAGGACGGAGGTTCCCAGAAACCCGGAGACCTCCCATGCCCCTCGCCCGCCTATCCGTTCCGGCCCATCTAGCGCCGGCCAGAATTCGCGCCCTTGCCGACGCCGTGCACGAGGGTCTGGTCGAGACCTGTGGCGTGCCGCCCAACGACCGGTTTCAGCTCGTTTCGACCTATGTGCCGGAGATGATGTTCATCGACCCAACCTTCCCGGATGTCGCGCGCACGCCGGACGCGTCGATCATCGAGATTCTGTTTCTCGAGGGTCGCACGATCGATCAGAAGAAAAACCTGTTTCGGCGGATTGCGGACCGGGCCGTCCGCGCCGGATTTTCCGGAGACGACGTCATGATCACGCTCATCGAAAATGCGACGGTGGACTGGTCGCTCGGCCGCGGCCGTGCCTTCGGTGACCACCATGCGCCGATGGCACCCAACCCTGTGCCCACGCCCTGATCGCGGGCTTGAAGACGGCGCCACCAGCGCCGTCTTCAAGCCGGAGCATGTTCACGCCGCAGCCTGCTGCGGCGGCACCTCGAGCTTGCCGGCGATATAGCGGCGCTCCTGCGTCAGGCCGCCAAATCCGTAAGCATCGCCCTTGACCTCGTCGACATGCGCGTAGCTCTCCTCATGCAGCGGCCCGAGCAGTTCGCCCATGCGCTGGAACACGGCTGCGAGATAGACAGCCTTCTCATCCTTGGTGTTGGTGCCCTCGCTGACGTGAACGTCGAGCCAGAAACTGGCGAGGCTTTGTTCAGCCAGCGATTGGCCACCCGCGAACCAGTCGGCGGCGTCGACCGATTTCACGATGACGGCCGTGACCTTGGGATCCTTGCGCAGGATCTGTGCGGTGAGATCGCTGACGGCGGAGGCGATTTCGGCCTTCAATGAAGGCGCCTTGCGCGAGCTCGAATAGGTGACTGATATGAGCGGCATGGTGGTTCTCCCTGGGTTTCGCGCGCATCGATCGCGCCCCCTGTACCTAGACGTATCAGCATCATTTTGGTATCTTATCTCTGTTCATAACAGTGATAACTAATAGTAATGATGCCATGAGCACGCTGGATATCGATACCGTGCAGGCCTTCCTGCTGGTCGCCGAACTGCAGAGCTTCACCCGCGCGGCCGAGGCGCTCGGCACGACGCAGGCCGCGGTCAGCCTCAAACTGCAACGGCTGGAAAGCGTTCTTGGCAAACGGCTGGTCGAGCGCTCGCCGCGCGCGGTGACTCTCACTGCCGATGGCTCGGCGTTCCTGCACCATGCCCGCGTCCTGATGGAGGCGCATGACCGCGCGCTATCGGGCGAAAAACCGGCGCGGCAGCGATTGCTGCTCGGGATCAGCGATCACGCCGCCGGCCCTGAATTGGTGCCGCTGCTGGAGCGGCTGCATGCGATGTCGTCGCAGCTGTCGCTTTCGGTCACGATCGGCTTTTCGCGCACGATGCTGGATGCGTATGATTCCGGCGCACTCGACGCCGTGGTGGTGCGGCAGGAGGGTAGCCGGCGCGGCGGCGAGAAATTGACCGAGGACGCATTCGGCTGGTTCGCCTCGCCGCGGTTCGTGTGGCCGCGCGGCGAGGCGCTGCAGCTGGCGACGCTCGCGCCGCCCTGTGGCGTGCGCGCCATCGCCGTCCGCGCGCTCGACAAGGCCGGCATTCCCTGGAGCGAAGCCTTTGTCGGCGGCGGCCTCACCGCCGTGGTCGCGGCAGCCCAGGCGGGCCTCGCGGTCGCGCCCCTCGCCCGCCGGATCGCACCGGCAGGGCTGGTCGACATCGGAATAACGCAGAAACTGCCGATACTTGGCATGTCGAAGGTGATGTTACACTCGAAGGTCAGCGATCCCGCCAAACTGGCTGCGCTGCGGACACTGGCGGCGACGTTTCGCAGTGTGGTTGGAACGGCGTGAGCTATTTCTCAAACGCTATTTCCCGAGCGTCGGAGCGATCCGCATCTTCCACAGGTTCCAGACGCGATCGAGCACCGCCAGATTAATCGCGTCGGCTTTCGCGCTCTCCTCCGGCGTCAGAAAATTGATCTCGCCGCCAAGCGCTGCGGCCTGCGTCTGCAGCCGCGCGTTGACGTCGGTATAATAGGCCCGGAACACCGCCACTTTGACGCTTGGTCCGACCGTCACGTCGCCGTGGCCGCGCATCAAGACCACCGATTTGTCTCCCAGCATCTGCGCCAGTGATTGGCCGCGCATGGGATCGCGGACCAGCATGTCGGTCTCGCCAAAGTCCTTTCTGATCTCCCACACCGGTGCGCCGGCGCCGAGGAACGCCGCGTTGTGGAACATCGGCCGTAACGGCACCTTGGCGACGGTGAAGGGAATGACGCCGGGGGAATGGGTGTGAACCACAGCCATCACGTCCGGCCGCGCCTTGTAGATTTCGCCGTGAATGAAGCGCTCCAAAAACACCGACCGCCCGTCGGCATTGATGGCATTGCCGTCGAGATCGAATTCCATGACGTCGGCGGCGCTGACAAGCGCCGGTGCCAGCGACCGCGACATCAGAAAACGGTTCGGATTGGTCGGATGACGCGCGCTGACATGGCCGAAACCGTCGAGCACGCCGAAATCGGCCAGAATGCGGCTGCCCGCCACGATATCTTCGATCAAGGCGGGCTCGACGCCGGGAATTGGGACGGCCGGCGTTTGGGCGTGCGTCGATGCCAAGCCCAGGAGGCCGGCGAAGATCGCACCCAATATTGTTCTCGGCGTTGCGGTCATCGTCGCCTCCTCAAGCCGTCCGGAATCCACCGTTGGTTGGCAAGTTACCGGAAACGTCGCAAGGCGGAAGCCCACGTCTCAAGTCCCTCGCCGGGATTCGTACACGTTTTAGCGGCTGGCCTTGGCCAGGCGCGCACGAGCACCGTCCAGGAGTACACGTGAGTAGAGCTTGTGAAACCCGAGTAACAACGCGAAAATTGTACCCATGCGTCGCTCCCCCGTCGCTTCGATCGTATCCGCCAGGACGGCAGATCCAAAATACAGGCGGGTTGCGGATGTGGACCCTTCCGCTTGCGGCGCGACCATGAGCCACGATCTCGTTTTGCCGCTGATGAGGTCGCGCAGGAGTACCTGGTTGGTGCTTCGGTCCTCCACCCGCCAGCCCGAGAAGTGATCGATCTTTCCGATCGCCAACTGTTTGACCTGAATATCCGTTGAGGGCTTGGACAAGAACAAGCCCAGCAGGAACCGTTCGATCTTGAACACCCTGCCGGTGTAAAACGCCTCGACATATTCGGCGTGGGACACGGCCCCCGCCACATCCAATGCATAGCAATCCGTGTAGGCTCCAGCGCCGGCATATTTGGCCAACAGCGCATCTGCTGGCAGTGAGCAAGGCTGGATTGCGCCGCTTAGCATGATTGCCTCCTCATAAAATCGCCTCGAACGCGCTGCGCAGCGTCTCGTGCCGGAACTTGAATCCGTTACTCAGCGCCTTGTTCGGCAGCACCCGCTGCCCTCCCAGCAGAAGTTCATTGGCAAAATCGCCGCCGACGCGGCGCAACAGCGCTGCAGGAATGCGGAACACGGCCGGACGGTGCAGCCGACGGCTGAGTTCCTCGGTGAACTTCAGATTGGTAACCGGGATCGGCGCGGTGGCGTTGATCGGGCCTGAGATGCCGGGACTGGCGATGACATGCGCGATCAGGCGGACGAGGTCGTCGCGCTCGATCCAGGACATCCATTGCTTGCCGGACCCGAGCGGGCCGCCAAGGCCGAATTCGAACGGCGTCAGCATCCGCGTGATGAAGCCGCCATCGGTTCCGATCACGAGACCGATCCGCAAATTGATAACCCGCACGCCATAGTCTGCCGCAGGCCGCGCCGCGTTCTCCCAGGCGTCGCACAATTCATGGCTGAAGCAGGCGTGGGATTTCGCGGATTCAGTCAGCACCTGATCCTGCCACAGCCCGTACCAGCCGATCGCGGAGCCGGAGACCAGGACCGCCGGCTTGCGTTCGAGACGGCCAATCAAATCAACGACATCGCCGGTGATCTGAATCCGGGAATCGAGGATCTTGCGGCGCTTGGCTTCCGTCCATAGCCCGTTGCCGATCGGCTCGCCTGCGAGATTCACGATGGTGTCGATCCTGGCATCGCCGGGAATCTGATCGAGGCTCGTAATCAGCGTGATCGGCGCCGATAGTTCCGCCTTGGCGGGATTACGCACCAGCGCAATGACCTGATGACCCGATGCAGTCAGGCTTGCGACCAGGCGGCTGCCGATGAAGCCGGTGGCGCCGGTGACGAGCACGGTCTGGCTGTCAGGCAATTTCTCCACCAGCCCGGTCGCGGGCGCGGCGTTCATTCGCCCGAGACGCTGGGCCGCCGCAAAATCCCTGATACCGCAGAGCGCCGCACCGACACTTGCCGCCGCCGCGACGATGCTGAGCCATCCCGTGTAGGCCGATTTGACCCCGGTCGGCTGCATGGCCCACGCCATGAGAACCGGCAGCAGCAGCACCAGAATGGCGCCGTAATTGATCGCCAGCAGCGTGTGGTTGATGCGTTCGCTGGCCGGCAGTTTCCGGCTCATGTCCTCCTCGACGAAATCCATCAGCGTGATGATGATTTCCGCCACCAGCACCGCGATGATGAGCATCGCGAAGCCGCCGTGGACTTCCAGCCAGCCGAGCACCAGGAACAGGAACGCGTACATCACGTTGCGTACGCCGTGCAGCTTGAGCTCGTAGCGCTGCGAAGGCCGCCAGGCCAGCCGTTCGGTCAGCTCATGGTGATAGAACGTGTCGAACACGCCCATCACGATCTGAATGGCGATCAGGGTCCATAGCAACGATGTCATGATGCGGCCTCCCGGAACACGGCGGACTGACGAATAAGCCGGCCAAAGCGCGGATGAACGATATCGAGCGTGAAGCGGAACGTGCCGCCGCCAAGATCTGAATGGGTCACGGTCAGATCGCCCGGCGTCAGCCAATCCGGCAACGCAAGCCGCAGCGGGCCGACCTGGAACGAGTAGCCGACACTGCGAAACACCAGGGCTTCGCACTCGACGGAAATCCGCAGCGCCATGCTGATGCCGTGGCCGACATATTCCTCAAGCCCGGTCGGCCCCGCGAAGCGTTTCGAGGAGTGGATGACTTGGGGAAATCCGCTTCCGCGGGCGCAGATGCGGGTCCAGATCTGGCCGCCGCTCGCCGCGTCCTCCGTCACCGTCACGACCATCGGCAGGCCGGTCTCGGCGCCGGTCGGCAGCGGCCCGCCGATCAGCCGCGCGAACTGCGCCAGCCACCAGCCGATCCGGTTGAAATAGGCCTCCTCGACCTTGCCGACATAGACCACGGTCTTGCCGTCGGCATGGCGCTTGGAGAAGCGCCGCCAGATCGCCAGCGGCAAACGCCCCCAATCGGCGTCCGAGAGCAGCGCGTGAAAGCGATTGTCGTCGAGCAGTAGTTCGCTGGAAGGCTTGTCGAAAGCATGGGACGCGGTAAGTCTTGAGATCCTGATTGCTGATGCCATCGAACGCTCCCGTTACTCCCGCCACTCTCCGCCTATCTGGATTTTCCGATCGGCAGGAAGCTGACGACCTTCTCGCCAAGCTTGATCAGCGCGACCAATCGCGGCCGAGGCACTTTCAGCATCTGCATGTACCAGCGGTCGACCAGCTCGGTGAATTCCAGCATTTCCTTCAGCCGCTTGCTCGCGACCGGGCTGATGGTCGGATCTTCGGCGGCATCGGAGACGCAGGCGCGTAGCGCATCGACCGCGGGATCGATCTCGCGCTCCTTGCGGCGGGCCGCGATCCGTGCGGCGACTTCCCAGATGTCGGTCTCCGCCTCGAAATGATCGCGGCGGTCGCCGAGGATCGGCACGCGCCGGATCAGATTCCAGGACAGCAGTTCCTTGATGGAATTGGAGACGTTCGATCGCGCCATGCCGAGCGTCTCGGCGATATCCTCGGCGGTCATCGGCGACTCGGCGAGATACAGCAGCCCGTGGATCTGGCTGACGGAGCGGTTGACGCCCCACTCGTCCCCCATGTCACCCCAGTGCAGGACGAACCGTTCGACCGCGGCGGGGAGTTTCTTTTTGTCGGTTGTTTCTGTCATTACAGAAATATCTGATGGAACTGAGCGAATGTCAAGCGCCTCCTAGGCGCTATGATCGCAGGCTCCGCGAAATCACCCTGCCCCGCCGCGCCTTCGGCTAGAATCTGCCTAAAATTTGCCCCCTCCGAGGAACCAATCGGTCCCTCCGCGCGTTTCGGCCACTGATGTCAGGGGTTCGGATGTTCGGCAAAGACAAGCAACAGCAGCGGGATCTGCTCGATAGCGAACGCAGTTTCCGGCTTCTGGTCGAGGCTGTCACCGACTACGCGCTCTACATGCTCGATCCCACCGGCATCATCACCAGCTGGAACATCGGCGCCCAGCGCATCAAGGGTTATTCACCCGAGGAGATCCTGGGCCGGCATTTCTCCTGCTTTTACACTGAACCCGACCGCGCCAACGGCAAGCCGCAGCGCGCGCTGCGTATTGCACGCGAAACCGGCCGCTATGAGGAGGACGGCTGGCGCGTCCGCAGGGACGGAACCTTCTTCTGGGCCAGCGTCGTGATCGACCCGATCCGCGAGGACGGTGAACTCGTCGGTTTTGCCAAGATCACCCGCGACATCACCGAGCGCCGCGAGACCCAGCTCAAGCTCGAGCAGATGCAGGCGCAGTTGGCGGAATCCCAGAAGCTCGACGCGCTCGGCCAATTGACCGGCGGCGTGGCGCACGATTTCAACAATCTCCTGATGATCATCAGCGGCAGCCTTCACACGCTCAGGAAAGCCGCGCCTGACGATCCGAGGATGCAGCGGGCGATAGCGGCGATCGACGGGGCCTCGCGGCGCGGCGCCGCACTGACCAGCCAGCTACTGACCTTCGCGCGGCGACAAAGCGTCAACCCGCAAACGATCAATGTCGCCGAAAGAATCAAAGAGATTCGCGACGTGCTCAACACCGGCGTCGGCGGCACCGTGACGCTGCAATTCGATCTCGATCACGACGTCTGGCCGGTCATGGTCGATATCACCGAACTCGAGACCGCATTGGTCAATCTCGTGATCAACGCCCGCGATGCCATGCCCGACGGAGGCGTCATCAAGGTCGCCGCACATAACAGCAGCTTGAACGAGAAGGCCCATACCGGCGACTACGTCGCCATCTCCGTGGCGGACAGCGGCACCGGCATCGCGCCGGATGTGCTCAGCAAGATATTCGATCCCTTCTTCACCACCAAACCTATCGGCAAGGGCACCGGGTTGGGGCTCTCGCAGGTTCACGGCTTTACCCATCAGGCCGGCGGGACGGTCAAGGTAAACAGTGAACTCGGCAAAGGCACGAAGATCACGATCCTGCTGCCGCGACAGGATGTCGGCGTGCGGGTTGAAGATGTCAGCGCCGCCGAGGCCCGCGGAAGCGGCACCGTGTTGCTGGTCGACGATAATCCGGAGGTCGCCGCGGTCAGTACCAGCCTGCTGGAACAGCTCGGCTACACCGTCCGCAGGGTGGCGAATGCCGAGGCCGCCTTGCGCGAGATCGAGCGTGACGGGATCGACCTTGTGTTCTCCGACATCGTGATGCCCGGCAAGATGGACGGCCTCAGTCTGGCGCGCCACCTGAAGACGATGCGGCCCCAGCTGCCTATCCTGCTGGCGACCGGCTATAGCGATGCCGCGGTGAACGTGCGCGGCGATTTTCCCATCCTTCGCAAGCCCTACGAGATCCATCAACTGAGCCAGGCGATTGCGAAATTGCCGCGGTGACCTGCAAGGCCTGGCGGAAGCCAAATCCCCACCCCGGTTCCACCGGGATCGCGGCTGCCGTCGCGGTTTCTCCGTTGTTTTCCCGACTGACTTATTAACCGCATCGCCACCTATTGGCCGATAGATTCCGGCGACATATTCAGTTTGCCGATCAGAATGATTTGGCGCTCCCCATCAAGGCGGAAGATGCCCGATCGACATCTCCTAAACCAAGGCGGCTTCCTCCGGCGGATCACGCCCGGAATGGTCGTGGTCTTCTTTGCGCTGGTCATGACGGCCTGCATCCTCGGCGTCGTGGTCTGGAAGGCACTCGAAGCCAAGTCGGCGGCTCTTTCGCGCGGTGCCAGCGACATCCAAAATCTCGCCCACTCGCTGGCCGAGCACGCCGGCCACACCATCCAGGCCGCCGATATCGCGATGAGCGGCATGGTTGACGTGCTCAAATACCGCAATCCGCTGCCGGAGCGATTCAACAAATATCTGGCAGACACCGTGGCCGCGCTACCGCAAATACGCACGATCGGCGTGCTCGATGCAGACGGCAATTGGCGCTACTCGTCGCTACCGGAGACGCCGCGCTACAACAGTGCCGACCGAAATTACTTCGCCTATCATCGCGACAACGCCGACAAGGCACTGCGTATCAGCGAACCGATTCAATCGCGCCTCACCGGGCAGCCCATGATCCTGCTGTCGAAGCGCATCAGCAAGGAAGACGGCAGTTTCGGCGGCGTGCTCACCGCCGCGATCGAAAGCGACTATTTCAGCGGCTTCTACCGGGCCTTCCAGCTCGGCCCGGACGGCGGCATCGGTCTGCTGCGAAATGACGGCACCGTTTTGGCCCGTTGGCCGTTCTCGAATCGAAGCACCGATCTTTCCAAACAGGACCTGTTCACGACGCATCTCAAGCTGAGCTCGGTCGGCTACTACAAGATCACCTCGCCGTACGACGGTGTCGTGAAATTCTTCGGCTACGAGGAAACGCCGCAATATCCGCTGGTCGTCACGGTAGCGATGTCCGAAGACTGGCTGCTGTCGCCCTGGTTGGTGGCGCTGCGAACCGACGCGCTGGTGGCGGGGGTCCTGCTGTGCATGATCATTCTGCTCGCCGCACTGCTATCGGCGCAGTTCAATTTCCGGATCCGGACCGAGCGCGCGCTGCGGCAGAGTGAATCCCATTATCGCCTGCTGGCGAAAAATATCGCCGACGTCGTCATCCTGCTCAATGGCCGCGGCACGCTTCGTTATGTGTCCCATTCGGTCGAGCAGATGCTGGGCGTTCGCCCGCAAGACCTCGTCGGAAAATCCTGCTTCGACATGGTTCATGCCGACGACAAGGAAGGCGTGATGGCCGCGAGTGCGCAGTTGAACGGCTCCGGCACCGTCGTGTTCCGGACCTACCGCGCCGACGGGTCCATCGTTTGGGTCGAAAGCCATTTCAAGCAGGCGTCGGAACGCGACAATCCCGCCGAGGCCGAGTTCGTCGGCGTGTTGCGCGACGTTACGGAACGCAAGCGGATGGAGGATGAGCTGAACCTGCTCAACCGCCGCCTCACCCAGCTCGCGGCCACCGACGGACTGACGGGACTGACCAACCGACGCACCTTCGACGGCTTTCTGTCGCGCGAATACGCGGCCTGCGACGAGATTTCGGTGCTGCTGTTCGATATCGACAACTTCAAGGGCTACAACGACACGTACGGACATCAGGCCGGCGACCGCTGCCTGCAGGCCGTCGCCAAAGTCATTGGCGATGCGACCTCGAATTCGACGGGCCTGTCCGCGCGCTATGGCGGCGAGGAATTCGCCGTCGTGCTGCCGAACATTTCCGAAGACGATGCCTTGAAGGTCGCCGAAGCGATCAGGCTGACCGTGCGCGCCCTCGGCCTGCCCAACTCCGCCGCCACCCGCGGCTACCTCACCGTCAGTGCCGGCCTTGCCACCAGGACCCGCTCGACGCTGGGCGAAGCTGCGCTGGTCGGCGAAGCCGACGTTGCGCTTTACGAAGCCAAGCGGCTCGGTCGTAACCGCACCATCGTCTATTCGTCGCTGGAGCTGCGATATGTCGAGGCCGGTTCGATCCAGCACGACCCTGAACTTGCGCCCGCCGAGCGGCATCGGGCGCATTAGGGCGGGTCCACACAGGCCCCGGACAAAAAAATGCAAAACAACCCCATGCAAAGAAAGAATGGGCTGAGTTTCAGGTATTGATATACCTATATCCGTACGTCAGATTGTAGGCAGCACGGAAAACCGTTCCCCTGCCTGCCGTAGTTTCAATGCGTCGGGGTTGCCGTCCTCTTCCCTTACCGCGTCGACCCGCGCCATCGACGGCCCGCGCCGGCACGCCGCAATCATCTCAGCGACGATATCAGCGGGTCCCGCCAACAGCGCTTCGACGCTGCCGTCCCTGCGATTGCGCACCCAGCCTTCGAGATGGCGCGCCGTCGCCTCGTCGGCGACCCAGGCGCGATAGCCGACGCCCTGTACCCGGCCCGTGACCATGACATGGCGGATCGCGCCGCTCATTTCAGCCCAAGAAATTCGCCGCTGCGCGCCTTCACGTCCGCCTCGCGCATGGCCCGGCCGGTCAGCTCTGATGATGCGAGTCCCCTAAGGTTCTTCGGCGAAGCTCCCTCGCGCAGCGCCTTCAGCGTGTCGTAAACCGCCTGCGTCGCGGCAGCGAATGGCGCATGGCCCTGTAGCGCGATCCGCACGCGCTGCTTTGCGAGATAATCGGGCGCGGTCATCTCCTCGGGCGCGCCACCGAGCACGATCGGCAATTTGGTTGCCGCAGCGATCGCTTCCAGTTCCGCAGGAGCCTTGATGCCGGTGAAGAACAGCGCATCGACGCCCACCGCCTCATACGCTTTCGCGCGCGCAATGGCGTCGTCGAGACCGGTGATCGATACCGCACCGGTGCGGCCCATGATCACCAGCGAGGAATCGCCGCGCCCGTCGAGCGCGGCCTTCATCTTGCCGACGCCTTCGTCGAGCGAAATCAACTGCGTCTTCGCCTGCCCGAACGCCTGCGGCAGCAACGTGTCCTCGATCGTCAGCCCGGCGGCGCCCGCCGCCTCGAGTTCCTGCACCGTGCGGCGGACATTGAGCGCATTGCCGTAGCCATGATCAGCATCGACCAGCACGGGCAATGCCGATGCGCGCGACATCCGGCGCATCTGCTCGGCGAGTTCCGTCAGCGTGATCAGGGCGATGTCGGGATCGCCCAGCACCGCGAGCGAAGCCACCGAGCCGCCGAACATGCCGACCTCGAAGCCGAGGTCCTCGGCAATGCGGATCGAGGTCGCGTCATAGACCGATCCGGGGCGGATGCAGCTTGGCCCGGTGAGGATGGAGCGCAATATCTCGCGGCGTTTGCGGAAAGCCATCGGGCACCTCTTACTTCCGTCATTCCGGGATGGTGCGTAGCACCAGACCCGGAATCTCGAGATTCTCAGATGTGCAATTGCACATCATAGTTCGCATCTTCGATGCGCCCCGGAATGACGGCTTAAGCAAATTCCAAAATCAGCGCGTCCACCGCGAGCGTGGCGCCGGCGGCGGCGTGGATCTTCTTCACGGTGCCGTCGCGCTCGGCGCGCAGCACGTTCTGCATCTTCATCGCCTCGACCACGGCCAGCGTTTCGCCGGCCTTGATTTCCTGGCCTTCGGCGACCGCGATCGACACCACGAGACCAGGCATCGGGCACAGCAGTTTCTTGCCGGTATCGGCCGCCGACGTCACCGGCATCAGCCGCGCCGCGGCGGCCTCGCTCTCGGTGAAGACGTTGACCGGGACTTCAAAGCCCTGATGCGCCAGCCGGATGCCGTTCGGGATCGCGCGCACCTGCATCGCCACGTAGTGGCCGTCGATGGTGCCCTGCCAGACCGGCACGCCCGGCGCCCAGTTCGAGACCAGTTGATGCGGATTGCCCGGCAGATCGTCGGCGCCGATGAAACGCACGGCGATGCCGTCGGCCTCGCGCGCGACGTCGAGCGCGATTTCCTCACGGTCGAGCCACACCGCGCGGCGGCGCTCGCGCTGCACCAGCCGGCCGTTCATCTGGCCGGAAATCTGCCGCTTGCGTTCGCCGAGCACGTGATCGATCGCAGCGCCCACCGCCGCCAGCCGCCGCGCGATCTCGCCTTCCGGCGGCCGCGATGCAAAGCCTTTCGGGAATTCCTCTGATATGAAGCCGGTGGACAAATTGCCTTCGCGCCAGCGCGGATGGCTCATCAGCGCCGACAGGAACGGAATGTTGTGCCTGATCCCGTCGATATAAAACGAATCCAGCGCCGCCGACTGCGCCTCGATCGCCGCTGCCCGCGACGGCGCATGCGTGACGAGCTTGGCGATCATCGGATCGTAATGGATCGAGATCTCGCCGCCCTCCTGCACGCCGGTATCGTTACGAATGGTGATGCCGTCCTGGCTTACTTCGGCAGGCGGGCGGTATTTCACCAGCCGGCCGATCGATGGCAGGAAATTGCGGAACGGATCTTCGGCATAGACCCGCGATTCCACCGCCCAGCCGGTCAGCGTGACGTCCTTTTGCGAAAGCTGCAGCTTCTCGCCCGCGGCGGAGCGGATCATCTGTTCGACCAGATCGACGCCGGTGATCAGTTCGGTGACGGGATGCTCGACCTGCAGGCGGGTGTTCATTTCCAGGAAGTAGAAGCTCTTGTCCTGGCCGGCGACGAACTCCACCGTGCCGGCGGAATCGTAATTCACAGCCTTTGCCAGTGACACCGCCTGCTCGCCCATCTTGCGGCGGGTGGTCTCGTCGAGCAGCGGCGACGGCGCTTCCTCGATGACCTTCTGGTTGCGGCGCTGGATCGAACATTCGCGCTCGCCGAGATAGATCACGTTGCCATGCTTGTCGCCGAGCACCTGGATTTCGATGTGGCGGGGATCGACGATGAATTTTTCGATGAAGACGCGGTCGTCACCGAACGAGGATTTGGCCTCGGCCTTGGCGAGGTTGAAACCTTCGGCGACCTCGGACGTCGAATGCGCGATGCGCATGCCCTTGCCGCCACCGCCGGCGGAAGCCTTGATCATCACGGGATAGCCGATCTCGTCGGCGATCTTAACCGCATGCTTTTCATCCTCGATGACGCCGAGATGTCCCGGCACCGTCGAGACGTTGGCCTTCGCAGCCGCCTTCTTGGATTCGATCTTGTCGCCCATCGCGGCGATGGCGCCGGGGTTCGGACCGATGAAGACGACGCCGGCCTCGGCCAGCGCGCGCGGAAAGGATTCGCGCTCGGACAGGAAGCCGTAGCCGGGATGCACCGCCTGCGCCCCCGTTTTACGGCAGGCCTCGACGATCTTCTCGATCACCAGATAGCTCTCGGAGGCGGCCGGCGGGCCGATCAGCACGGCGTCATCGGCCATTTCGACATGGAGGGCGTCGCGGTCGGCCTCGGAATACACAGCTACCGTTTCTATACCCATGCGCCGCGCAGTCTTGATGACCCGGCAGGCGATCTCGCCGCGATTTGCGATCAGAATTCTTTTGAACATGTGCTTCTTGCTTGAGCTTCAGGCGGGATCCTCGCCCGCAATGTGACATGCGGGGACGCAGCTAACAAACCCGTCGTACAGCAAAAATCGACCGAGGCAACGGTCCAGTTTCAGGCCGCCTCCCCAGCCTGCCGGCGTCCAAGGCAATCAATAAGGCAATCAACAAGGCCGATCAGCCGGAATAGCTCTGAAATCGGCCCCGCGCATAGGCGTGCGAGACCGCCTTCATCAGCTCACCGACCTCGGTTTCCAGATATTCATTGGCCACGACCAGCGCGCGGATGGTCGCGCGCATATCCCCGCCGCAGGCCGAGATGGCCTGATCCACCGCCGTTTCCAGCTCGTCATTGGGTTCGGTGGCAGGCTGGGAGGAAGGCGACATGAGGCTGATCCGGTGAGCCCCATGTTCATTTTTTGTTCTCATTAAGTCAACTGATGCTTGTCCGCATTTGAGCCCAGTTCCTAAGTTGAATTCGGGAGTGTCCTAGTTACTAAATGGAGAATTTTTTAAGGCCCGCGACCTAGGATTGTCCTTATGATGAAAATCCTACTCGTGCTTGTTGGTTTCGTGCTGTTGGTGCCAAGCGTTTTCCTCGCACTCATGGGTTTGCGTACCGGGTCGGATGGCGCCCCGATCGTTTTCGGCGTGTGGATGTTCGTGGGACTGCCCACGATGGTAGGCGCCCTCCTGGTTTTCCTGAGGGCCGGAAAAGCCTTTTAAGGCCGCCAGTTGGCGGCCTCTTTCATTTCTCTCCGTCAAGCCAAGGCTTGCCGTGAGCCTTGCGATAGTCCGCGTCGGATTGCGTACTGCTTTCCCTGGCTGGTCGAGGCCGTTGGGCTCCTGCTGGAGTTGCTCGTGGCTCTCGGTTAGAGGTTAAAGGGCATGGCCCACCGAGGTCCCATCTCCAGTTGAAGTGAGACAATGCGGTTCCGAATTTCATCTGTTGCTGCGCTGCTGTTGGCCTCTCTCTCCGCCTCCCCGGTTTGGGCCGCCACCGCCACCGTCAGGGATGGCGGCACGCTCCAATTGGGCAACGTGACCTTCCGGCTCGACGGGATCGAGGCTCCGGCGTTCGATCAGCTCTGCATCGACGAACACGCCGACAGCTGGACCTGTGGGATCGAGGCGCGCGATCAACTGACCAAGCTGATCGGCGGCCGCGCGGTACGCTGCGACGATCTGGGCGCAGACCCCACTTTCAAGAAGCGGCGCCTTGGCGTGTGCAAAGTCGAGGGCGAGACGACCAGCTTGAGCCAGTTGCTGGTCCGTGAGGGTTTTGCCCTGAATGTCGAATCCTCCGCGACCGGCCGCTTCAAGACCGACGAGGCCCGCGCCCGGGAAGATCGCAAGGGACTGTGGAAAGGCTGCTTCGTTGCGCCGCGGGAGTTTCGTGTCGGCAAGAAGGACGGCACGCTGCTCGGCGGGTCATGCCGCGCCGACCGCGACCGCCAGATCCGCGAGGCGTTATTCCCCGAGGATTTCGTGATGCCTTCCGGCTGCAACATCAAGGGCAAGTTCGCGGTCCGCGCCCGCGTCACCGGCAATCTCGGCATCTATCATTTGCAGGCCTGCCGCAGCTATCCGGGACTGACCAATCCGGACCGCTGGTTTTGTTCCGAGGAAGACGCACAGGCAGTCGGGTTCCGCCGAGCCTATAATTGCCGCCCGCCCGCCAAGGGCAAATGAGCGGAAAGAGACCGATTGCAGAGCCACCTATCGTGGCCCATATGCCTGCGGTTTTCGACGAAGTTTAGGTGAGGCATCAAATGAAAGGGACCGCAAACTGAGGGGTCTTACTTAGCTGGGGCGGTTCCGGTCCCAAGCGTCCTTGATCTCAAAGACGACGATCATCACGATGGTCGTCACCAGGATAGGCCCGGCCACTATCGCCAATATCGTAAGCATTTTCGGCTCCCCGAGCGACAATGCCCGGAAACGTGGACGGCGCCGGTTCGTTCCAACTCAAGTCAAGCCGGCGCCGTAATGCAGCAAATAAGCGCAAATGACGCTGGCAAAGCCCGCGCCTCTCATGTGAGACTGCGCGGCAGGCTGCAGGCGCGCGTATGACCCCTCCGGATCGTCCCAATATTCTTCCAGAGACCGAAGCGGCCGAAAGGCTGCGGCAGCATCTGGAGGAAATCGCGCGCGAACGCGACCGAGCCCATCGCGCACTGCAGGAACGTGAGGCGGAACTGGCGCGAATCCAGCGGATAGCCCGGGTCGGCGGCCTCGAAATCGACTTCCGCGACGGCGTCAAGAACCGCCGCTCCCCTGAATATCTCCTCGTCCACGGGCTGCCGCCTGAGGCCGCCAACGAGACCTATGGGGATTGGGTCGACCGCATCCACGCCGAGGATCGCGAGCGGACGGTCAAGCATCTGTTCGGCGTGCTGCGGAGCGAGAGCGCAGACTATTCGGCCGAATACCGCATCGTCCGGCCGAATGACGGCAGCATCAGATGGATCCGCGTCGTGGCCAAGATCGAGCGCGACCGCGGCGGCCGCGCGTTGCGCCTGGTCGGCGCCGATCTCGACGTGTCGGATCAAATGCTGGCCCGGGAAACACTGCGCGAGAGCGAGGAGCGCTTCCGGCTGATCGCCGACAGCGCCCCGGTCCCGATCTGGGTCACCAAGCTCGACCGCACGCGCTCCTTCGCCAACCAGGCCTATGTCGAGTTCCTCGGCCTGCCGTTCGAGCAGGCGATCGTGTTCGACTGGCGCAAGGTGCTGCATCCGGACGACATGCCGCGCATCGTGCAGGAATCGGTTGCCGGCGAAGCCTCACTGAAACCGTTCGTGCTGGAGGCCCGTTACAAGCGCGCCGACGGCGAATGGCGCTGGCTGCGATCGGAATCCCAGCCGCGCTGGGACCCGACCGGAAACCACATCGGCTTCATCGGCGTCGCCCACGACATCACCGCCGCCAAGCAGGCCGAAAGCGATCTGCGTCGGCTCAACGACACCCTCGAGCTGCGGATCACCGAGCGGACCGCGCAACTGGAGTCCAACGAGGCCCAGATGCGCGCGATCTTCGAGACCAGCCATCAGTACCAGGCGCTGCTCAATCCGCATGGCGACGTCCTGTATGTGAACAAGACCGCGCTGGCGGGCATCCGCGCCGACGCCGCCGAAATCATCGGCAAGCCGTTCTGGGACACGGCCTGGTTTGGCGCCACCGACGGCATGCGCGACACCGTCCGCGAGGCCTTCATCGCGGTCATGAACGGCGACGAGGTGAAGACCGAGATGCGGCTGCTGCTGCCGGTCGGCGAGCGCTATTTCGACTTCGCGATGCGCCCGTTGCGCGACCAGCACGACGCGGTGATCGGCGCGGTGCCGGAGGCCATCGACATCACCGAGCGCCGCCAGGGCGAGGAAGCGCTGCGGCAGTCGCAGAAGATGGAGGCGGTCGGCCAATTGACCGGCGGCGTCGCGCACGATTTCAACAATCTCCTGACCATCATCCGTTCCGCCACCGATTTCCTGCGCCGCCGCGAACTGCCGGATGAGCGGCGGCGCCGTTACATCGATGCGATCTCCGATACCGTCGAACGCGCGTCGAAGCTGACCGCGCAATTGCTGGCGTTTGCCCGCCGGCAGCCGCTCAAGCCGCAGGTGTTCGATGTCGGCGCCCAGGTCGAAGCCGTCGTCCAGCTGGTTCGTCCCCTCGTCGGTCCGCGGATCAGGATCGAGGTCGATATCTCCGCGCCCGATTGCTTCGCGATCGCCGATATCGCGCAGTTCGAGACCGCGCTGCTCAATCTCGCCGTCAACGGCCGCGACGCCATGGACGGCGAAGGGCGGCTCGCCATCAGCGTCCGGAAGGTGCGCACCATCCCTGCCCTGCGTGCCCAGACCGCGCGTAGCGGCGACTTCGTCGCCATCGCCATGACGGACACCGGCGCCGGCATCACCTCCGAGCACATCGAGGCGATTTTCGAACCGTTCTTCACCACCAAGGAAGTCGGCAAGGGAACCGGGCTCGGCCTCAGCCAGGCCTTCGGCTTCGCCAAGCAATCCGGCGGCGACATCGCGGTGACCAGCCAGCCCGGACAGGGTGCGACCTTTACCATCTACCTGCCGCAAGCCGCGATGCCGGCCAAGGCCGCGGAAATCGCAGCCGCCGGCCATGAGCCCGCCATACGGGGACGCGGCTACCGCGTGCTCGTGGTCGAGGACAATGAGGATGTCGGGCAGTTCTCGACTGAATTGTTGGAGGATCTCGGCTACATGGTGCGCCGCGCCGACAACGCCGACGCCGCGCTGGCGATCCTGGCCGAGGACGAGTTTGCCGCCGATCTGGTGTTCTCCGACGTCATCATGCCCGGCATGAACGGGGTCGAGCTCGCCGGCCTCATTCGCGAACGTTATCCGGGCCTGCCCGTGGTGCTGACCAGCGGTTACAGCAACGTGCTGGCGGAAAACGCGCATCGCGGCTTCGAGCTGATCCAGAAGCCCTATTCGGTCGAGTCGCTGTCGCGCATCCTGAGGAAAGCGATTTCGGACGCGCGGCTGTAGCGGCGACGGCCCGTTACGCCGCATCCTCGATGATGGCCGGGCATGACGCCAGCAGCGCACGGATTTCATGCGCCGGGCGCGCCGCGCTGAACAGGTATCCCTGCATCTGCGTGCAACCCAGGTTCTGCACGGTTTCGCGCTGCTGCAAGGTCTCGACGCCCTCGGCCGTCGTGATCATGTTGCGGTCGGCCGCGATGCTCACCACGGCCCTGATGATCGAGGCCGAGCTCGAATTACGGGTGACTTCCTTGACGAAGCTGCGGTCGATCTTGATCTTGTCGAACGGGAAGCGCTGCAGATATTGCAGCGAGGAATAACCGGTGCCGAAATCGTCGAGCGCGATGTGGACGCCGAGCGCACGCAATTGATTGAGCGCAATCAGCGCGGCGTCATCGTCCGCGATCAGAACCGCTTCCGTGATCTCGAGTTCGAGCCGGCGCGGGTCGAGGCCGGTCTCGGCCAATGCCGCTGCAACCTTCAGCGGCAGCGATTGCGACCGGAACTGGACCGGCGAGACGTTGACGGCAATGCGCACATGCGCGGGCCAGGTCGCAGCTTCCGCGCAGGCCGTCCGCAGTACCCACTGCCCGATCTCCTCGATCAGGCCGGTTTCCTCGGCAACCGGAATGAAATCGGCGGGCGAAACCATGCCGCGCAGCGGATGCCGCCAGCGCAACAGCGCTTCGCAGCCCTTGACGTCGTCATTGCGCAAATCGACCAGCGGCTGATAGTGCAGCTCGAACTCGCCCCCGACCAGCGCCGCGCGCATGTCGCTCTCGAGTTCGCAGCGAAGATTGGCCTGCTTTTCCATACCCGGCTCGAAGAAGCGATAGGTCCGGCGGCCCGCGGCCTTCGCCGCATACATCGCCAGATCGGCGCTCTTCAGCAGTCCGAACAGATCGGAGCCATGACGCGGCGCGACCGCGACGCCGATGCTGGCATCGCTGGAGAGCCGGTGGCCGTTGCAGTCGAACGGCGTCCGCAGCCGGTCGTAAATCCGCGCAACCAACAGGCTGACGTCATCGTCACACATGACGTTGCGCTGCACGACGGCGAACTCGTCGCCGCCAAGGCGCGCAATGAAATCATCTGATCCGACCGCCTGGCGCAGGCGACCGGCGACGCCCTTGAGGAACTCGTCGCCGATCAGATGGCCGAGCGAGTCGTTGATGCGCTTGAACTCGTCGATGTCGATGTAGAGGATCGCGAATTCCTCGCCTTCGGTTTCCGCGAGCAACGCCTCCGCGTGACGCTGAAACAGGCTGCGGTTCGGCAGATCGGTCAGCGCGTCGTAATGCGCGAGATGCTGGATCTGGGCCTGGACGCGCCGTCTCTCGGTCACGTCTTCCAGCGTCGTCGCCCAGCCGCCATCCGGCGAGCGCTGGTAGATCAGCTGGATCGTGCGCCCGTCGGGCGTCGTGGTTTCGATGTTCTGAACGCCACCGCCCTTGGGATCGAGAAACTTCGCGCAATAGGCATCGACGTCGCCGACAAAGGTGCCCTGCTGCTGGCGATGCAGGATGATGTCGCGCAGATGGCAACCGGGTTTGACGATGTCCGGCGAGACGCCGAACATATCGATATATTGCTGGTTGCAGACCACCAGGCGGCCCGAGCCGTCGAACAGCAGCAGCCCCTGGGTCATGGTGTTGATGGCAGCGTCCAGATGCTGGGTCTTCTCCGACAGCTTGTGCTGGGCCGCCGCGTGCTGGTGCCGCAACTGGCGCACGATGAGGAAGATCATCACGACGACGACGATGATCGCGAGTGTCGCCGCGCAAAACTGCAGCTTGGTCTGCGCCCGCCAGTCGGCGAGCGCGGTCTCTGTCTTGGTGGTCGCGACGATCAGGATCGGGAAGTGCATCAACGAGCGGACCGCGCCGACCTTGTCCTCGCCTTCCGAAAAGCTGGTGAAACGCCCCGAGACATTGCCGTCCAGGGCAAGCGCGCGCTGAAACGACGGCGACTTGGCGACGTTCCGGCCGACCAGTTTGGCGTCCTTCGGATAGCGGGCGATGATGGTGCCGTCGTGGTGGATCATCGAGATCGCAGTGTCGCTGTTTAGCGCCAGGGAGGCGACGAAATCCTCGAATTGCGCCGGCTCGACACCGCGGCTGGCAACGCCGATGATCTCGCCGTTACGGCCGATGATCTTGCGGGCGAATACCGTGGTCCAGACCTTCGTGACCATGCTGACGACAGGCTCGACGATCACCTCGGGCGTCGGTTTTCCGGACGTGAATTCCTGGAAGTAGCGGCGGTCGTGAGCGTTCGCATCTGGCACCGGCCACATCTCGGAAGAATTGATCAACCAGCCCTTGGTGTTGAACAGGTTCAAGGCGCCGACATGCGGCAACACCGCCAGTTTGGTGCGCAGCATCTCATGCGCGCTCAATGTCGACATCTTCTTTTCGAATTCATCCGCTGTGCCGACCCTGTCCGCCCGCAAGTAGGAAACGACGTCGTCATGCACACGCTGGAGATCGGTGAGTTGCTGGTCGAAATGGCGCGACAGCAGCAAGGCGCTGTTGTTGAGCTCGCGCTCGGCGACTTCCAGCGCCCGCTCGCGGAATTGCAGCGCGAAATAGCCGGTACCGACCATGATCGCGATCACCGTCGCTGCGGCGCACAGGATAAGCCACTGGACCACGCCCAGGCGCATCCTGGACCGCACGCCGGCCATTGGCCGCAGCATGCTCCCCGCGATGACGCCCTCAGATGAACGAACCGGCATTTCCCTTGTCCCCACAGACGCTTGTTCTAGGGGAGCACAACCGAAGGGGGCGTTAGCAAAATCAGTTATCGCAAGGTTAAAGCTTCGCTGGAAAACGCTCTTGATGGATCAGGCCATTTCCGCCGTTTCCGGAACTTCCGCCTCTTTCAAGGAGCACTCGATCAAGGCGCCATCGATCGTGAAGGCCGAGAACGGCGAAAGCTCTGTCACGCTCCGCAACGCCGCGAAGAATTGCGCATCGCCGGGGCTCTTGAGGAAGAACCGGATATGGCCGGCGGACAGCGTATCCCGCGACAGCCAGACGATGCCGGAGAACAGGGCCACCAGGGTCTGGGCATATTGGCCGGCATCAGCCACGCCGAGTTCGTAGAGCGGCGACACCACGATAAAACGCGCCCGCAGGATCGGGGTCGGAAATTTGCTCATCATCAGGCGGCTGACCTGGCAGGCCGCGTGAATCCGCTCGCCGTCGGACAGGCAATACAGGGTCGGGTTGTCGCCGTCCTTGGTCAGGGCGTCGAAAGCCGTGTAGCTGCCGTTCGAGAACGTGGAGAAATCCTCGCCGACGCTTTCAGCGTCCTTCTTCCATTGAGCCTTGATCGAACGCCAAGGCTTGTCGGGGCTCATCGGCAGGAGGCGCATGATTAACCGGTGGTTAATGCGGGATGTGATCACCGGCAGTTTACCGCACGCGGCTAAACGTTTGCTTACGGCGCGCCCAGGGGCAGAAGATTTGTAGCGGCTCGAATTGTTGCCGCCGGCGGCCTCCCGCGTGGCGGTGACGGCACCCGGGCGGCCGGCCGCCCCCGGCCGCGCGGTATCGGCCGGCCCAGCCATTTGCTAGGATCGGCCTTTTATCGATGGGGTTTTGAAATGAAGCTTTTCATGGCTGCCACGCTGTTTTCATTTGTCATCGCTTCACCCGCGCCGGCGCAGAAACTGGTCGATCCGGCCAGCGTCGCCCCGGAGTTTCGCGAGGCGGCCGAAAAACGCCGCGCCGAACAGGTCAAGCAACGCGACTGCGCCCGGAAGGCGGAGGTTGAAAAGATCCTGCCGCGCGAGCGCACCGCGTTCCTGGTTCATTGCCTCGAATCGGACGGCGGGAAATAACAGGGCAGACCCCGCTCCCCCGTCAGGCCGTGATGAACGATTTCACCCATTCCGTCGCTGCGGCCCTTGGGCTGATCGGCAGCCTCGATGCCGAGCTCATCGGCATCGTCTGGCTGTCGCTGCGCGTCAGCCTGTCGGCGAGCCTGATTGCGCTCGCGATCGGCGCGCCGCTCGGCGCCTGGCTCGCGATCAGCCGGTTTCGGGGCCGGCAGGCCCTCATCGTGCTCGCCAACGCGCTGCTCGGCCTGCCGCCGGTCGTGGCAGGGCTCGTGATCTATCTCCTGCTGTCGCGGTCCGGACCGCTCGGCTTCGCCGGATTGCTGTTCACGCCGTCCGCCATGATCATTGCGCAGACGATCCTCACCGTGCCGATCGTGATTTCGCTGGTGCATCGCCCCGCGTCGTTGCTGTGGGCCGAATACGCCGACCTCGCCCGCATCGACGGGCTTTCCACCTTCCGCAGCCTGGCGTTGCTGTTTGCGCTGGGCCGCGCGTCGCTGCTCACGGCGTTTCTTGCCGCCTTCGGGCGCGCGATTGCCGAGGTCGGCGCCATCATCGTCGTCGGCGGCAATATTCGCGGCTACACGAGGACCATGACCACCACGATCGCGCTCGAAACCAGCAAGGGCGAATTGTCGCTCGCGCTCGGGCTCGGGCTGATCCTGGTGTCGATCAGCGTCACCGTCAGTATGGTGGCGTTCCTGCTAGTTGGTGGCGCTGGTAAAAAATAGCTGCTCGCCGCCGACCTTGTAGTCGGTAATCGCCGCCTGTCCCGCCGGCGAGATCAGCCAGTCGATGAAGGCCTGGCCGTCCTTGGCCTTGACGCCGGAATGCTTGGCCGGATTGACCAGCATCACGCCATACTGGTTGAACAGCCGCTTGTCGCCTTCGGTCAGGATCGCCAGTTCGCCGCGGTTCTTGAACGCCAACCACGTGCCGCGGTCCGAAATCAGATAGGCATTGGCGGACGACGCCATGTTGAGCGCAGCTCCCATGCCCTGCCCGATTTCGCGGTACCAGTCGCCTTTGACGGCGGGAAGATCGACGCCCGCGACCTTCCACAGCCGCAGCTCCGCCTCATGCGTGCCGGAGCGGTCGCCGCGCGACACGAAGGCTGCTTTGGCTTCGGCGATCTTCCGCAGGCTTTCGGCCACATCCTTAGCCCCGGCAATGCGCGCCGGATCGGCCTTCGGGCCGATCAGCACGAAATCATTGTACATCACGTCAAACCGCTTCACGCCGAAGCCTTCGCCGAGGAACTTCTCTTCCGCGACCTTGTCATGCACGAACACCACGTCGGCGTCGCCGCGCCGGCCGATATCGAGCGCCTGCCCGGTGCCGACGGCGACGACCTTGACGGCGATCCCGCTCGCCGAGGTAAAGCGCGGCAGCAGATGGCCGAACAGGCCTGACTGCTCCGTCGACGTCGTCGATGCGACGGTGATGGTGCGCTCCTGCGCCAACACGCCGGTTGAAGAAACGAGGCTTGAAAAGGCGAGGCTGATAAAGCCCGCCGTCAGAATCCGTTTGAGCATTTTTCCCTCACCACTTTCAAAACCGGGTTCTGGCGAACCTCATGCTGGAATCAACTCTACCGAACAATCCGGTGAACGGCCAATCGCGACAACCGTGTCCGGTTGTCGCTGGGCCAGATCTTTAGTTTGGTGTCTTTAGTTTGGACTTTAGTTTGCCCCAAAAGGCAAATGGTCAGCCGGCATCGATCAGCGCGATCCCGAGATCCGCCCGCTTTTTCCGACGCAGCCTGGTGGGGACTTCGGTCAGGACGACCTCAAGCGTCGGCCTCACCGTGCCCGCGAGCAGATGCCCGCCGCGGGTCGACCCGTCGGACAATCCGAGCACGATGTGGACGTGAAGGCTGGCGTTGCCGTCGTCGCCGACGGCAACGTCGCCCAACGCACTCAGCACTTCGCATTGTTCGGCCACTTCGATCTTCTTGTAGGTTTTGGCGGCGAAATCGAACCAGCCGACGGTGGCCTTTTCGAAGGCACCGATCGCGGTCAGCGATGCCGCGGTAATTTTCGCCTCATTCGCAAACCGCGTCAGCGCCGCGAACGCCTCTTCTCCGGAATCCAGAATGACGATTTGGGTCGGCGCGCCGGGATCATCGGCCACAAGCCTGCTTTTCATCTCGATTCTCCTGCGTTGATGCAGCGGTTAAGCGGCGGGATCACCTCACGCCGCGCTGCGCTGCGTATGCCGGCCTTCCCGCACTTCCTCGATGATCTTGGCGCTGAATGCCTCGAGGTCGCCGGGGTTGCGCGACGTGATCACGCCCTGGTCGACCACGACTGCCGAATCCTCCCACTTGGCACCGGCGTTGGCGATGTCGGTCTTGATGGATTTATAGGACGTCATCTTGCGGCCCTTGGCGATCCCGGTCTCGACCAGCAACCAGGGCGCATGGCAGACCGCCGCGACGATCTTTTTGGCGTCGAAGATGTCCTTGATGAATTTGAGCGCCTTGGGCTCGGCCCGCAGCAAGTCAGGATTGATCTGCCCGCCCGGCAGCACCACCGCATCGTAATCGGACGCGGAAGCCTGATCGAGCGTCTTGTCGACCTTCACCGGCCGACCCCAGTCCTTCTGGTCCCATCCCTTGATTTCGCCCGCGGTGAGCGAAACCACTTCGACCGTGGCCCCGGCCTTCTTGAGGCGGTCGCGCGGAACTTCCAGTTCCGACTGTTCGAAACCATGGGTAGCCAAAATAGCGATCTTCTTGCCGTTGATGTCCATCGGACACTCCTTGATTGCTTGCTGAAGAAAGTCCTTCAACCAACCAGTCTCGAATGAAAGCGTTCCGGCGCTAAATCTTTCGCGCACTCGTTGCGCGCGCGTGGAACACGGAACTGAAACCTCACATCCGTTTGATACCAACCCCTCACAATTTCGGAACGGTCGCTATCGCTGTTGGTTGGCCCGACGTCACTACGATGGAGACAGCGAATGAACTTGAAGCTCTTGACCGCAGCCGCAGTTCTTTCAACGGCGATCGCAGCGCCTGCCTTGGCGCAGGACCCCCACGCGAGGTCCACGGTCATTCGTCAACAGCAGGATGCGGCACGCACCTATCACCAACGCGATCACACCTTCTGGCCGGGCGAAGTAGCCGCCGGTGTGGTCGGCGGCGCGATCGGCACGGCGGGCGCGATCGCCACCGCGCCGTTCCGCAACGACACCTATGCCTACAATGACCGCCATTACGGCCAGCGTTACTATGGCGGCTACAATAACGGCTTCGTCTGTCAGCCGGGTACGATGTTCCGGGGTGAGGACGGGCGTCGCCACATCTGTCAGTAGATCGTATAGCTGAAGATCGTATAGCTGAACGACCGAGGGGTGGCCGATGGGCCACCCCTCTTTCCTCTTTTTGTTGTCTCGTATCGCGAGAAGCCCGTTGCTACGCGCGCTTGCCGGGCGGGTCGCCTCCCTTGTCGACCCGGCTGACTTGCTGGGCGCGCGCCTTGTCCTTGGGCTGCTCCTGTCCGCGTTCGTCGCGAACGATGCCCTGGCCTTCGGTGCCGCGGCGGGGCGGATCGGGCATTTGGTCTTCGGACGGCCCGGATTCCCTTTCCGCCTTTCGCGTCCGCTCCTGGCCTTCTTTCACCAGCAACTCGTCGCCGAGCATCTGGCCGATAATCTCTTCGGTTTGCGCCTCGGCTTTTTCCCTGAACTTGCTCATGGAAGTCTCCTTCCATGGAGAACGGCCCGGAAGCGGCAATGTTTCCGGCGAAATCGATCAAAATCGGCATTCGCTTGGGTTTTATCCGCCCTTGAGACGGTTCCGGACCGGTGTAACAATCCTGTCGCAGATCAAAACTAAACGAAGGCAACGGCCACCGGCCGGAACTGCTTCTCACGGGGAAAATCTGATGCGCCGCACCATATTGTTGTTGTCCGCAAGCCTGATCACGTTGGCCGCAAGTGCCGCATCGGCGCAAAACGCCACGCCGCGCAATCTGATCCTGTTCGTGCCGGACGGCCTGCGCGGACGCATCGTGAGCCCGCAGACCGCGCCCGCGATGGCCGAAGTCCGCGACAAGGGCGTCAACTTCAAGAATTCGCATTCGCTGTTTCCGACCTTCACCATGGCGAACGGCTCGGCGATCGCAAGCGGCCATTACCTCGGTGATACCGGCACCTTCTCGAATACGATCTATACCGGCTATTCCTCGGTGCCGGCCGGCGACACCGTCGTTCCCTTCATCGAAAACGATGCCGTGCTCGGCGACATCGATGAGCATTTCCACGGCGACTACCTCAACGAGGAAACCATCCTGAAGATGGCGCGCGCGAAGGGGTTCTCGACCGCCGCCATCGGCAAGCTCGGCCCGACCTTGCTGTTCGACCACACCGACCGCGGCAAGAACACGATCGTGATCGACGATTCCACCGGCGGCAAGACGGGCGTTCCCCTCTCCGACGAGATGAAGGAAGCGCTGACCAAGGCCGGCCTTGCGCTGGTGACGACGCCGCGCGGTGACAACAGCAAGGCCGGCGACGCCAAGACGCCGGGCACCACATCCGCCAATGTCGCCCAGCAGGCCTACATGGCCGACGCCGCAGCCAAGGTCGTGCTGCCGATGTTCAAGGCGCGCAACAAGCCGTTCGTGCTGGTGTTCTGGTCGCGCGACCCTGATGGCAGCCAGCACAATACCGGCGACAGCCTCAACACCATCACGCCCGGCATCAACGGCCCGACCTCGATGGCCGGCATCAAGAACGCCGACAACAATCTAGCGCAGTTGCGCAAGGCGCTCGACGAACTCGGCCTCGCCGCCTCGACCAACATCATCATTTCTTCCGACCATGGCTTCTCGACGATCTCGAAGGAGAGCAAGACCAGCCCGTCGGCGAAGATTTCCTACGACGATACGCCGAAGGACTTCCTGCCCATGGGGTTCCTCGCGATCGACCTTGCAAAAGCGCTGAACCTGCCGCTGTTCGATCCCAACGACAAGAACGCAGCCGTCGCCGAAAACGCCCACCCCAAGGCCGGCAACGGCGTGCTCGGGAAGGACCCCACCAAACCGGATCTGGTCGTCGCCACCAACGGCGGATCGGACCTGATCTATATTCCGAGCAAGAACCACAAGCTCGCCGATCGCACCATCAAGGCGCTGCTGGAGCAGGACTATGTCAGCGGCCTCTTCGTCGATGACGAACTCGGGAATTTCCCGGGCACGCTGCCGATGTCGCAGCTCGGCCTCAAGGGCAAGGCCGTGACGCCGCATCCTTCGATCGTGGTCAATTTCCGCTCCTGGTCGTCGGGCTGCGAGGAGCCGACCAATTGCTCGGTGCAGGTTGCGGATACGATCCTGCGCCAGGGCCAGGGCATGCATGGCAGCTTCTCCCGCGGCGATACCTTGAACTTCACGGCCGCAATCGGTCCCGATTTCAAATCGGGCTATGTCGACGCCCTGCCCGTCAGCAATGCCGACGTCGGCGCCACCGCGGCGAAGATCATGGGGCTGACGCAGAAGCCCAAGGGCACCCTGATCGGCCGCGTCATGACCGAAGCGATGCCTAACGGCGCCACGCCGCAGGCCTATGCCGGCACCGTGACGTCAAAGCCGTCGGCGAACGGCCTGCGCACCGTGCTCAATTTCCAGCGCGTCGGCACCCAGCGTTATTTCGACACCGCAGGCTTCCCCGGCCGGACGCTCGGCCTCGAAATGGATGGCGGCAAACAAAAGACGGCGGGGAAGTAAGCCGCAGTTGCCGTTGCAGTGCGTAGGGTGGGCAAAGCGAAAGCGTGCCCACCATTCACGGCAACGGTTTTGGATGGATGGTGGGCACGGCGCAATTGCGCCTTTGGTTTGCCCATCCTACGGATTCGCCTCTCGAATCAAATCGGCAGCTGTCTCCGCCTCAAACCGCCTGCCCGACGGCTTTTGTAGCCACTTCAGCATTTCGCGCACGCTGAAGGCGATCACCACCTCATGGTGGCGCATGCCCTTGCCGCCCTTGACCAGGCCGAGATCCCGCACCACGCAATAACGCCCGCTGCTCATGCGGGCCAGGCGGCAGCCTTTGAGGAATCCGAACATGTCGGGATGATGCACTGGCGCGCGATCCCGTCAATTCTTGACGGCTCGCGAATCCTTTTCGCGCGCAGGATTCGTTTATAGAACAAACGCAGCACGGATGAGTGAGGCGCCACCCCGGAATTTACGGCGGACCAACTGACCGGTCAGGAATCATTGCGCAAGGCCATTGCCATTGACCGTCCCGTGCGAGGAGAATTGCGACGATTGCTGGCGTATCTCGCGGGGTACCGGCCGCTCCGACGGATCACGCCCAAGCTTGGGCTTCAACTCGGTCAGATCAATGAAGGCGTCGGCCTGACGGCGCAGGTCGTCGGCCACCATCGGCGGCTGGCTGACGATCGTGGAGACGACGGTCACGTGGACGCCGCGGCGCTGCACCGCTTCCAGCAGCGAGCGGAATTCCCCGTCGCCGGAGAACAGGAAGATCCGGTCCACGTGATCGGCAAGCTCCATCGCATGGACGGCGAGCTCGATATTCATGCTGCCCTTCACCTTGCGGCGGCCGCCGGCGTCGATGAACTCCTTGGAGAGCTTGGTGACGACGGTGAAGCCGTTATAGTCGAGCCAGTCGATCAGGGGGCGGACCGATGTATATTCCTGTTCCTCGATGAGGGTCGTGAAATAGAACGCCCGCAGCAGTGAACCGCGACTCTGGAATTCCTTGAGCAGACGCCTGTAATCGATATCGAAACCGAGCGCCTTGCAGGTCGAGTAGAGATTGGCGCCATCGATAAAAACCGCGATCCTGTCGGATGGAAACATCACGCATGGCCCTCCCAATTCGAGATCGATGCACCGGAGGCGCTGTTGCGGCAGCCCACGCGCTCGCGACGCATGGTCCGGATGCACCCTGACAATCTAGCTGGTCTTTTCATGATCGATCCAGTTGGATCCGGCGAGAACGGTCGTACTCGCCTCAAGCAACGCAAGATAATTTGCACAGGAAACCAAAAAGCCGACACCCAAGCCGACACCGATGAGTCCAAGCGCAGCTTGCCATGAACGCTCGACCGGCGTCGATTGCATGCCGCCTGCAATCACGAATGGCCGGAAGCCACTGCTGTCCTGCCGACGTTTTGCGCTCCGTCGAATCCCGTTCGAGCAGTGGATCAATTGCAGGCCAGGCTTTGACATATCAGTCCCCGGATTTGTGGCAGCACAAGGCGGTAGTTGCGCAAGCGGTGTTGACGACGCGGCTTCCGGACAACGGCGCCGACGGGCAATGTCGAATGGCCAGGTCGATGGCGTGAGATACCTGCTGCCGCTCGGCTATCGCGTCAGCCTAATCTCGGAGGATCGCCGAACCATTGAACGGAGGTTGATCCGTACGTTACATTTGGGTGAGCGGAGCATACTTAGGTATGAGATGGCCGACTGAGCCCGCAGCGCTCCACCTCCTCCCGCAACGATATCCAGTTTTTGACAATGCGCGTTCCGCGATCATCGAACGGGCCTGCGGGCGCGACGAACGGCCGCGACCGCGGGCGCTTTGAGACCCCGCGTATCGCGATGCACCATACCTCCGGGCCGCAAAAAGCTGCTAGGATGCAGCCTCTTAGCAGGGCCCCGTTGTTGCCGCCGATGGTGATGATCGCCTGACGACGCGGCGCGGGGCCGGGTGGCCAAATGCCATGCGTAACCAGTTGCTAAAATTCCGGCGCTCGGCTGAGCAGTCGCTGCTCGGCGGCATGGCGCTGGCATCGCTGACGGCGGCCTGCATCTGGCTCGTACTCGGTCCCGCCCCGGAGGTTGCCGACTATTTGATTGCCGTCGCGCTGCTGTTCGCCCTGTTTCTCGCCTTGTTGATCGTGATGCACCTGGTAGGGAGCACCCACAAGCAGATGGAAGCTGCGCTTGCGAGCCGGGCAAGCGCCGAACGGCGCGCGATACAGGCCCTGCGCGAGAGCGAGGCGCAGTGGAAGGAGGTATTCGAGCACAACCCCGTGATGTACTTCATGGTCGATGCCGACGGCATCGTCCTGTCGGTGAACACTTTTGGTGCCGCCCAACTCGGCTATCGCGTCGACGAATTGCGCGGGCAATCGGTGTCGAAGGTCTTTTTCGAAGCAGATCGCGACGCGGTCGGGCAAAGCGTCGAAATCTGCCTGGCGGATATCGGCCAAACGCACAGTTGGGAGATTCGAAAGGTCCGCAAGGACGGTTCGGCGCTTTGGGTTCGTGAAAACGCCAAAGCCGTGCGACGGCAGGATAACCACCTGATCGTCCTGATCGCATGCGAGGACATCACCGAGCACAAGGAGGCCGAAAACGCCTTGCGGCAGAGTGGAAACTATCTGGCCGAAGCACAGCGACTGAGCCGAACCGGTAGCTTCGGCTGGCGCGTCATCACCGGCGAAATCATCTGGTCGGACGAAACGTTCAGGATATTCGGCTTCGACAAGGCACCTTCCGTCGCACTCGACCGGATCATTCAACGCATTCATCCCGACGATCGAGCGGGCGCACAACAGACCATCGATCGGGCGTCCAGTGACGGCAAGGATTTCGATCACGAATATCGATTGCTGATGCCCGACGGTTCGGTCAGATATGTCCATGCAACGGCGCATGCCGTAACCGATGCATCTGAGGGCATCGAATTCGTCGGAGCGGTGACGGATGTCACGGCACGCAGGCAGGCCGAAGAGAAACTGCACGAGGCGCAGGCTGAACTTGCGCACGTCACACGCGTGACGGCGCTCGGGGAGCTGGCCGCATCGATTGCCCATGAGGTTAACCAGCCGCTGGCTGCTCTCGTCGCCAACGCCGCGGCCGCCCAGCGTTGGCTCGACCGTGACACTCCCAATCTGCAGGAAGCGCGCAACGCCCTGGTTTCGATTATCGATGACGGCAACCGGGCGGGCGACGTGGTCCAGCGCGTCCGTGGACTGGTAAGCAAGAACACCGATCAGAAAGTGTCGCTCGACATCAATGAAATCGTCAACGAGGTGATCGCCCTGCTGCATCGCGAACTGCTCAGCCACCGGATATCGCTCCGGACGAAGCTCACCCCCGCACCTGGCGTCGTCCTCGGAGATCGGGTCCAGCTGCAGCAGGTCATCCTCAACCTCATCGTCAACAGCATCGAAGCGATGCAACCGGTCACGGGCCGGCCGCGCGAATTGGTGATCCGCACCCAGCAGGAAGAAGCTCAGCAAATTCTGGTCGCGGTAACGGACTGCGGTGTCGGATTGACCGCCGAGAACGCCAACCGGGTGTTCGATGCCTTCTTCAGCACCAAATCCGGGGGCATGGGCATGGGCCTGTCGATCTGCCGATCGATCGTCGAGTCGCACGGCGGGCGACTGTCCGCCTGCGGCAATGGCGGGCTAGGTGCGACATTTCAGTTCAGCTTGCCGATACATCGAGAGGACAATACGCCGTGACAGGCCGCTCGACATCGCCTCGCAACGCTGCAAGCCAGGAGGAACCGATCATCTACGTTGTCGATGACGACGCCTCGGTGCGCGATGCGCTCAGGAATCTGTTCCGCTCGGTGGGCCTGCGGGTCGAAGTGTTCGGTTCGGGTTCCGAGTTTCTACAAAGCAGGCATCCGGATGTTGCCAGTTGCCTGATCCTCGACATCAGGTTGCCTCGACTGAGCGGCCTCGACTTTCAGGTCGAGCTTGCCAAAGCGGGCATCCACATTCCAATCATCTTCATGACGGGTCACGGCGATATCCCGATGACGGTCAGGGCGATGAAAGCCGGCGCCGTCGACTTTTTGACCAAGCCATTCCGCGATCAGGACATGCTGGACGCGGTGACGGCGGCCATCGAACGCGACCGAACCAGCCGGAATGAAGCCAGGATCCTCGCGGACCTGCATGCGCACTTCGCGACCCTGACCGCCCGGGAGCGGGAGATCATGGCGCTGGTCACGTCCGGACTCATGAACAAGCAGATCGCGGCCGAAATCGGAATTGCCGAGATCACCGTGAAGATTCATCGCGGACACATCATGAGAAAAATGGCCGCGAAATCACTGGCCGACCTGGTCAAGATGGCCCAGACGCTCGACATACAGCGCGCGGCGCCGCCGCAGTGACCCGGCGGATGGTCAAGCCGTCCGCATTCGCCCTGCAAACCCAAAGCCTCGAAAACCCAAAGCCTTAGAACCCCAAAGCCCCCGCAAATCCAAGGCCTTGCAAACCCAAGACCCTGCAAACCTAAGTATGATTTTCCGGGCTTGATTTGCGGCGCACTCTGACTTCAAGCGGCTTGCAGCAAAAGGCATTCTGCCCGCACTCAGGAAGCACCGCTTTGTCCAATCCACCCGTCATTTCAATCATTGACGATGACGACTCGGTTCGCGCCGCGACCCACAATCTCGTGCGCTCGCTTGGATATGTCGTTCATCCATTCGCATCGGCCGAGGCGTTCCTGCAGTCGCCTTGCCTGAACGACACCTCCTGCGTGATAACGGATGTTCGCATGCCGGCGATGAGCGGGCTCGAGCTGCAGGCTCACTTGCTCGCCGAGGGATATCGGGTCCCGTTCATTTTCGTCACGGCTTTCTCTGGCGAGAACGCGCGCGCGCAAGCGATGAAGGCGGGCGCGAGCTGTTTCCTGATCAAGCCCTTTACCGGAGAGGCGCTGATCGACTGCCTCGACGCTGCCCTGCGCGAGCGCGGCGAGGGAAAGAGCTGATGATCCTGTTAGGTCAGTGCGGCACCTCGCCCCCCGCGACTCCGATCGGGTTCGCACCTGACATACCAAGAGATAAGCGGATCAACCATCTGGACAGGTTGAATATGGAGGGCGGCGGATTGAGACTGCGCCATCGTCGCCCTCCGGCAATCCGACGGCGCGATAACCAGTACACCACGATCAGTGAATGGCAATTCCTCAGAAGGAGGTCGCCATGCGTACAGGCCCACGCTGTTCCGAATGCGACCGTGAAGACCCCAAGATCGTATGCCTGCGGGATCCCGCGCATGAACACTATTGCGGACGTTCGTGCCTCGGCAAAGGCCAGGAAAAATTCGTTCGCATGATCCTGCGTTCGTATGCAGAGGCCGCGTCATGACAAACCGTTGCGACAATCCAGACTGCACCCGCCCCTTCGGGTTGGTCCGATTCAGCTGGCGCTTCGGGCAATTTTGCTCGAACAAGTGCCGCGCGAACTACAAGCGCCAGCGGGATCGCAACAAAGACTATTGGAGGTGGCTCTACAAATGTCCCGACCCGTCGAACGCGGGCCGAAAATCATCCAGCGGCGCCGCCCGACTGGAGACTTTCCTCCCGGACGGAAACCGAGCTTGCCTCCCGGACTGAAACCGAGCCGGTTGAACCGTTGAAGCGGGAATGTCGATGGAGTGAATGGGAAACCAAGGAGCCATCATGACATCAGCGCAAGTGATGCTGATCGGAGCGCTACTGGCGTGGACGCCTTCGCTGCTCGTGCTCGCCTGGATCGTGCGGGATATTCGAAACACGCGCGGCCGGGATTAGGACGCGTAGCCGCTTCACCCGATCTGCCATCGCCCCTTGTGGATGTCGAATTTCACCAGACCCTCGTCGCGCATTTTCAGAAGCAGCGACTGGCAGGCTTCCTCATTGGGCAGGTTGGCGCGTCTCATGATCTCATAGACCTTGAGTGGCTTTTCGCGCAGTGCGCTCAGGATATTTTCGCGATCTTTCAGCATGACTATTCCCCTGCCCCAACCCGGACGTTCACCGTTGGAGCGCAGCTTAGATCATGGCGAGCCTGATCTGACCATCCTCAATGTTGCCCGCCGCGAGCGCCGCACGCGCCATTTTTTCGATCGCGAGCCAATTGGTGAGCAGGTACTTCTGGGCCAGCGCCTTGGTCGGCAGGTCGGTTTGCAGAACACAGTGCTGCCGCGCGTTTCCGTTCGCGATCTGAAAGGATACCGCTTGCGGCCCCTCGCGGATCTCCTGCTCGGTGGGTTGGGCAAATTTCCGCATGCACTATTCCCTGCGAATTTCTGATGGGGCTGGCGATCGGCAATGACTGCCGTCCGTGTCCTGACCGGCAGGAACGAGCGGTCAGCCAGCCAGGGGCTGATCGACTTCGGCCTTTGGGGCGCGTTTCGGCCTGTGATCCGGATCCACCTGCGTATTGCGGACAGCCTCAGTCAGCATCAGGCGCAGTTCCGCCTTTGTCTTCGGAGGTTGCTTCGTGGTGGATGCTTGCCAATGTGCCATAGGGTTACATATGGGGTGCCGGGCCGGGAATTAAACCCCGTTCCGGCTCTAATCGCACGGCGCGCGGCCTTCATGGCGCCAATATCGCCGCTGCGACTTGCGGCTGCCGCCCAGGAACTCCGCTACATCGTGAAGATGCGCCCGGGGTTGAGAATCTGGTGCGGATCGAGCGCGCGCTTCAGCGTCCGCATGGTCTCGATCTCTGCCTCGGTGCGGCTGATTTTCAGATAGGGCCGCTTGAGGATGCCGATGCCGTGTTCGGCCGAGATCGAGCCTTCGAAATCGCCGGTGATGCCGTAGACCAGCCTCGACACCTCGTCGCGCCGGTCCGGCGGCGGGTGTCTGACGTTGATGTGCAGATTGCCGTCGCCGGCATGGCCGAACACGATCGCATAAGCATCGCTGTGAATCGTCTTCACGGCCTTGTCGATGGCGTTTGCGAACGCTTCCATCCTGTCGATGGCGAGGCTGACATCGAAGCCGACGCCGGCGGGGCCGAGCGCGCGGCCGAGTTCGACCGAGGAATCGCGGATCCGCCAGATCGCCGCGGCCGCGGCGCCCGAACTCGCAATCGTCGCATCGAGGATGATGTCGTCGCCGAGCGCCTCCTCGAGCAGCATCTCGAGACCGCGGCGCAGCCGTTCGGCATCGCAGCCGGAGGCTTCGAACAGCACGTAGAATGGCTGATCGGCCGGCAACGGCCGGACCACGCCCTTCACCAGTTCGGTGGCGAGGCGATAATAGCTGTTCCACATCACCTCGAAGGCGGTGAGTTCGCCGCCGAGCCGCGTGCGCGCCAACGCCAGTAGCGCGCGGACCTTGTCGAAGCTCGCCAGCGCGCACAGCGCCACCTGCTGCTCCGCCGGCGCCGGAAAAATCCGCAGCGCCGCGCGCGTGACGACGCCGAGCGTGCCCTCGGTGCCGACGAATAATTGCTTCAGGTCGATCCCGGTGTTGTTCTTGATGTATTTGCGCACGCCCTTCAGCACAGTGCCGTCCGCCAGCACGGCTTCGAGCCCGAGCACGAGATCGCGGGTCATGCCGTAACGGATCACGCGGTTGCCGCCGGCATTGGTCGAAATGTTGCCGCCGATCGTGCAGCTTCCCCGCGAGCCGAGGTCGAGCGGAAACATGAAGCCGTCCTGCTCGACCCGCTCCTGCAGGCGTTGCAGCGGCACGCCGGCCTGCGCGATCGCCACGCCGCCGCTGGTGTCGACCTCCTCGATCGCGTTCATGCGCTCCATCGACAGCACGATTTCGTTGGGCTCCGGCATCGTGGCGCGGACGAGCCCGGTCATGCCGCCCTGCGTCGTGACCGGCACCCGCGCCGCATGGCACAGCGTCAGAATGCGCGACACGTCCTCCGTCGTGCGCGGCCGCACCACCGCAACCGGCAGATCCACCGCAATGCCGGCCATGTCGGTGTGATAGCGGGCACCGATATCGGCGCCGGTCAGTACCGTTGTCGCGTCGAATTCAGCGCGAAGCCTGTCGATGATATCAGCCGGCACGTTTCGCTCCGCTTGCCCTATCCACGGAAGCCGTTGGATCGCTCCCTTGGGAGCGGATTATTGGGATTTTGTGCCTGGCCTGCAATAGCACCATCCGCACGGCCGATGAATCAATGTCCCAGCACGCTCTTCAGCCGCATCCCGGCCGCAGGACGGGCAGACCAGCGCCTGTTCATCGCTCTTTGCAGAAGAAACAGGTTTCCGGCATGCCCGACTTTCTAGGGTGCGACGCTGAGCAGGAAGGTCGTCGTCGTGCGTCGCCCTTCCGAATCGTGGACCTCGACGCGGACCAGATGGTCGCCCGGCGGAGCCTCTGCGTCCAGAATCTCGATGCCGGTCGGTTGAGCGTAAGGCCTTACCCTGGCCGTCAAGTCGACGTTCGGCTGCTTTAGGTAAGTGACGCGCAGTGAATCCAGATTGATCGTTGCGCCGCCGAACCCTCGAAACTTCAGCTGCAGGCGCAGCGGCGATCTCGCATCGTTGCTATCCGGACCAGCAAGATCGACGCGCGGTCCGCGCGTGATGGCGCGGGAAGGGTAAACGCCTTTTACCGTCGGAAGCTGCGCTTCTTCAGACGTGATCAGAACGACGCCTGCGATGGCGGCCGGCGGCTGTGTCGTCAAGATGAATGCCACCAGAAATCCCAACACAACGTTTTTCACAAAAGTTCCCTCGTGACTTCGAATAGAACCAACTGTGACGTCACACGAGGGGCGCGTGTGATGCCGTGCGGATCGAACGGGACGCTTCGCTTTCATACCCACGCCATCCGCTCGAATGCGCAATTAGTTGCAAACTTCTACATTTTCCAAATTGGCTCGATTTGCGCCGGTAGATCTATTTTCAAGCCGACATCCCCGTTGCACGGGCCGACACCCGCCCCGGTCGCAAACAATCTGTCCCGAAGCCTGCGGCTTTGCCGGCGCAGCATCCGACTTTGCCCGTTCCGATCTTTCGCGCTTCGGTTCTTCGCGTTTGGCGGTCGGCTTCTTCACTTCAATCTTTTCGCAGGTATTATCGTCGCCGACCTCATAACCCGCCCGGCAGGTAATTTTCGAGCAACGATCACCATCCGCCCTGAAGCCGTGATCGCAAACCAACGGGCACACGCGCGAAGACTTGCCCTTCACGGCATCAAGTGAGTCAACGCTGACAACCTTCACATCCAGCTTCATGCCTGCGTGCTTGTTGAACAGATCGAGCGCGCGTTGGGACGAGGCATTCCAGTTGCCGTCTACCGCCCCGGTGTTGCAACCGACCCGGCGCAGTTCGGATTGCAATGAACGAGAAAGGTCGACCGCCTTCGGCTGATCGGCGCTGTCGGCCGGCGGCGCCAGCGCGGCGAGCTTTTCTTCCTTTGCTTTCTTTTCGGCAGCGGCCTTGGCATCTGCGGCGGCCTTGTTGGCCTCGGCAGTAGCCTTGGCCTCTTCAGCGGCCTTCGCGCGTTGCTCCGCGGCTTTGACGCGCTCCGCTTCCTTCTCAGCGGCCTTCGCCAGCGCGGCGGCCTTTACACGCTCGGCTTCCGCGACCTTTGCCTCTTCAGCCTTCTTTGCCAGTTCGGCGGCAACGCGGGCTTTCTCCGCGGCTTTGGCTTGCTCAGCGGCCTTGGCTTGTTCGGCCGCCTTCGCCCCCTCGATGGCCAGTCTTGTCTGCTCTTCCTGCGCCGACCTTGCCTTTGCAGTGGCCTCCAACCGCGCAGCTTCTGCCGCAAGTTTGTCTCGCTGTGCCTTGGCAAGATCGGTGTAAAATCCCACAGGGTACTTGCTGATGAACGAATCCCAGACGGGCCTTGTTGCGATTTGAAGCGCGAGTTCGTAATCGCGTTGCATCTTGGCATCTTGATCAACGACTGGCGCACTTACCGTCGGCGCCGGTGCGGTCGGCACCAAGGTCACATCATTGCCGCCCAACGATCCGTAGATGAACGGCTCCTGCGCGTTGTTGGTGGCCTTCAACACGTCATCGCGCACAAACCCGAACGCCTTGCGAAGATCGAGTCCGGGTTTTGCAAGGTGATCCACCAGCGCCTTTGCGAAGGGACTGTTCTTGTCGCCATCGGATGCGGTCGATCCCGCTTTCGCAGCGAACGCAACCATCGTGTTCGGACTCGAGGGTTCGACCTTTGCAAGCCCGCGGCCGATTGCGCGCGATCCCAGGGTCCGCTTCATCGTCTTGGCAAACGGGTTGTCGCGGCAGGCGTCTAGAATAATCAGCCGCAATTGCTTGGCGGGTTCGGCTGCCAATAGGACGCGGTCTAGCGCGAAAGTTTCATCGTGAACGTCTGTGTCGGTTTCCAGCGTTGCATCAATCGGAATAAGAAAATTGGTTCCGTCGAGTTCGATGCCATGACCGGCATAATAAATCACGGCCACATCGGCGTCGCGTGCCTTGGTACCAAACTCCCGCAAGGCACGACGCATGTCGCTGACGCCAAGATCGAGTCTGGAATCGACGATGTCGAAACCTGAGCGCTTGAACATTGCAACGACTGCCGCTGCGTCATTGCCAGGATTTTGCAGGCGCGGGACGTGCTTATAGCTGGAATTGCCGATCACCAGCGCCACGCGTTTGTCAGCCAATGCGGGTTGGCTGAACAAAGTCAGCCAACCGATCAAGACGATGCCCAGAAAAGCGCGCATTAGTTGCAAACCTCAACGGGGACTGTAACTCCACCGTTGGCGTCACGTTTTCTTTCTTCGAGGCGGCACCCCTTCGCAACGGGCCTGCAGCCTTGCGGCCCGCAAAGAACATGACCTGAAGCTTGCGGCTTCGAGGAAGAGTTTTCTGATTTTGGGCGCTCCGGCAACTCGCGCCTCGAGTTCGGCTGATCTCGTTTCGCGATCGGTTGTTTCACTTCAATCTTTTCGCAGGTATTGTCGTCGCCGACCTCATAACCCGCCCGGCAGGTAATTTTCGAGCAACGATCACCATCTGCCCTGAAGCCATGATCGCAAATCAGCGGGCAAACCCGCGACGATTTGCCCTTGACGGCATCAAGTGCATCGACGCTGGCAACTTTCGCATCCAGCTTCATGCCCGCGTGCTTGTTGAACAGATCCAGCGAGCGCTGCGAGGCCGCATTCCAGTTGCCGTCTACCGTCCCGGTGTTGCAACCGACCCGGCGCAGTTCGGATTGCAATGAACGAGAAAGATCGACCGTCTTCGGTTGATCGGCGTTGTCGGCTGACGGCGCCAGCGCGGCGAGCTTCTCTTCCTTTGCTTTCTTTTCGGCGACGACTTTGGCGTCTGCAGCAGCCTTTTTGGCCTCGGCCGCAGCTTTGGCCTCGTCGGCCGCCTTCAGGCGTTCGGCTTCCTTCTCGGCAGCCTTCGCAAGCGCGGCAGTTTTCGCGCGCTCGGCTGCCGCAACCTTTTCCTCTTCAGCTTTCTTCGCAAGTTCGGCGGCTACCCGGGTGCGTTCGGCAGCCTTGGCCTGTTCAGCCGCTTTTGCTTGTTCGGCCGCCTTTGCGCCCTCAACGGCAAGTCGCGTTTGTTCTTCCTGGGCGGCCTTTGCCTTAGCCGTTGCCTCCAACCTTGCAGCTTCTGCGGCGAGCTTGTCCCGCTGTGCTTTGGCGAGCGCCGTGTAGAAACCGGTCGGGTGCTTCTCAATGAAAGCATCCCAAACGGGTTTTGTCCCAACCCGGTCCGCGAACTCATAGTCACGCTGCATCTTGGTATCTTGATCGACGACCGGGGCGCTCACCGTTGGCACCGATGCGGCTGGCACCAAGGTCACATCATTGCCGCCCAGCGATCCGTAGATGAACGGCTCCTGCGCGTTGTTGGTGGCCTTCAACACATCATCGCGCACAAACCCGAACGCCTTGCGAAGATCGAGTCCGGGTTTTGCAAGGTGATCCACCAGCGCCTTTGCGAAAGGACTGTTCTTGTCGCCATCGGACGCGGTCGATCCCGCTTTCGCGGCGAATGCGACCATCGTGTTCGGGCTTGAGGGTTCAACCTTTGCAAGCCCGCGACCGATCGCCCGCGAACCCACGGTACGCTTCATCGTCTTGGCAAACGGATTGTCGCGGCACGCGTCCAGAATGACCAGACGCAGTTGTTTTGCGGGCTCGGCCGCCACCAACACCCGCTCGAGCGCAAACGTCTCGTCGAGAACGTCGGTATCGGTCTCCAGCGTCGCATCGACCGGGATGAGATAGTTGTTGCCGTCGACTTCAATGCCGTGACCGGCATAATAGATCACGGCCACATCGGCGTCGCGGGTCTTGGTGCCAAACTCCCGCAAGGCACGGCGCATTTCGTTGACGCCGAGATCGAGTTTGGAATCGACAATGTCGAAGCCCGCGCGCTTGAACATTGCAACGACCGCCGACGCGTCATTGCCGGGATTTTGCAAACGCGGGACGTGCTTATAGGCGGAATTCCCGATGATCAGCGCCACCCGCTTTTCAGCCAGCGCGGGTTGGCCAGCCAGCAACAGCACCCAGACCGTTAAAACAGTGCCCCAGAAGGCGCGCATCGAAAACTTCCAAATCGGCAATGAACACCGACACTAACAACCGAATCTGACGATCACAATGTACTGAACGTTGAGATGGTTTATGTGACTTACATCACAGTTCGGATCGCCGATTTCACCCGAAGATCGGCCTTCGCGCCTCGGGCTCGAACTATCCCGCCAGTTCTGCAAGGCGTTGCTCCAGCCCAAGCCTGACCTTCGGCCATTCGCTATCGAGGATCGAGAACACGACGGTGTCCCGGATATGTCCGGTCCACGTTCGCCTGTGGCGCCGCAGCACCCCCTCCTTGACGGCGCCCAGCTTTGCGACCGCCGCCTGGCTGCGCGCGTTGCGGCTGTCGACGTTGAACTGCACGCGAACGGCACCGGACTCGAATGCGTGGCCCAGCATCAGGATTTTCGATTCAGGGTTGACGGTGCTCGCGCGCACGTCGGGGCTCAGGAATGTCGCCCCGATCTCGACGCCATCATGTTTTGCCGACGCCGTGAAATAGGCCGACGTCCCGACCACCCGGCCGTCCGACAAGCGACGAATGGCGTACGGCATCCGCTCGGTCAGGGGCGCGCCGCAGCTGGTTGACCAATATTCCTCGAAGCCCGCGCCGACCGGATTGACGAGCATGATCGACCACGATGCACCGTCGCAATCGATCGCAGCTCGAACCTCCTCCTTGTGCTCGGGCGCCAGCGGCTCCATTCGCACAAAGCCGCCTTCGAGCGGTTGAAAGCTGATATTCATTCCTGAAACCTCTCTTGGGTGTGACCACTAGATCATGTCGACTATGAACTCTGGATCAAAATCAGTTTCAATGCGTTTCAGAGAAAAGCAGCGAGCGATGATTGAACCGAGAAGCCGCGGCGTACTGGATCACCCGCCTTCGCGGGTGACGACAGCATTGTGTGGAGCCGCACCATCCACGTCATTGCGAGCAAGTCATTTCCGATTTTCGGAAGCCGTGTCAAGCCTGGGAATCAAAAATATTTCTGTTTTCCAGAATATACATCAAGTGTATGGTGTGCCCGTCTCACCCGACCAGAGGGGCGCTCGCGATCGCCACGAACGCGCGGGTGGGATGCGGTGGACGCGGAATGCGCAAGGCGAACGCGCATGATGCGTACGGCGAAGTCGTGTGGTCCTGACGCCCCGAGGCTGGCGTCAAGTTCCTGGGAAGCAAACGCTTCTCAGGGGCGACGGTGGCAAAAGTGCATGGCTCACCGGGGAGACCACGTATAAGCCGTAAAGCCATTGCGCAGGGAAGGCCGGATGCTCTCCGCTGAACCTGTATGCTCGTGTGCGCAACTTTTTACACACATTGCACACGAGACCGCGGGTGCAGCGCGCACCCGGTCTTCCCTGCGCCCTCACCTTTAAGGGGCGAAAGTTACTTGCAAAGCTCGGGCGCAACGCGTCGCGAGATCGTGAAGGTGTGTTGGCGTCGTCCCGGCCTAGTGCGCAATTGCGCACGGGGGCCGGGACCCATAACCCCAGGGAGAAGTTTTGCGGACGGTCTCTGCTATCGAGCCTCTATTGAGAGATCACGCGGTATGGGTCCCGGCTCAAGGCCGGGACGACCAACGCAAAGGGTTTTCCCACCCTGCCCCGCCAAACAAAAAACGGCGGGGAAAAATCCCCGCCGCTTTGAATTCAACAACACGAAAATGACCTTACATCATTCCCATATCCAGCACGCCCGGCAACTGCGCGAGCGGCAGTGCGGCGGCGCCGACGAGGGTTGCGACCATGGTGGCAAGGGCGTGGTTGGTGCGGCGCTTGCCGCGCATCTGGGTGGCGATCCATTCCAGCACCTTGGTGTCGATATTCATGGCCTTGGTCGGCGCCCAGCTCTCGATGTCGGTGTCGGGCGACAGCGCCACCGTACGCGGCGGCACCGGCAGGCCGGATTCGGAGGCCGCATGATGGGCGACCGCCTTGGCGAGCAGATCGTCGAAACGGCCATCGTCGCTGCGCTCGGCGGCAGCGTCGCTGATTTCAAACAATGCCTCGGCTTCGGCGCGGCTGACCGGCTGGTGCTCGACGGCGGTTGCGGTCAGGATGCGGGCGCACCAGGCGGCGTCATCGGCATCGAGCGCGCGGGAAAAATGGATACGGCCTTTGGTGGTCGGGCCTTCGCCGGTGATGACGCCGTCGCGGACGATGGTGAGCGCGTGGGCGGCGGTCTTGCGGCAGGATGGTTGGAGCACGGCGGACGCTTCAACAGACTTGGTACTAGGGGCAGACATAGGTGGCACTTCTCAATTTCTTTTTCTGGTCCAGCATTGCGATGCGGGCGTAAACGAGTGGTTAACGATTCGAAACTTGCATTCCGAGATTTTTAGATGGTTGCCAATTGGTCGCGGTGAGGATTGTCACGGTTCAGTTGAACGCCCCATGAACGCCCTGGCCACCGGGACCGGGGGTCATGCGGGCCATAAAAGGCAATATCGGGGCAATCGGTGCGATTACCGCCGCTGTGGTTCTTTCGCCGCAGGGGCGCAGATCGAAAGAAGGTGCTAGGAGTTCCCATTCGCGGAGAAGGATTTCGCCTTTTATCGCCGGCGGTTCCCTTCCAGCCCGCTATTGCCTATACTCGTTACCAGAAATTCCCCTGTAACTTGAATGAGATGAGGTCCACCATGGCACTCCAGATTGGCGCAGTCGCCCCGGATTTCGAAGCCCAGACCACCGAGGGCAAAGTCAACTTCCACGACTGGATTGGCTCAAATTGGGCGCTGTTGTTCTCGCACCCGAAGGATTTCACCCCGGTCTGCACCACCGAACTCGGCGCTCTCGCAAAGTTGAAGCCCGAATTCGACAAGCGCGGCGTCAAGCTGATGGGCCTCAGCGTCGATCCCGTCGACAAGCATTCGAAGTGGTCCGAGGACATCAAGGAGACGCAGGGGGCGGCGCCGAACTATCCGATGATCGGCGATACCGATTTCAACGTCTCCAAGCTCTACGACATGCTTCCCGCCTCCACGTCGGGCGATGTCGCGACCCGTACCGCGGCCGACAACATGACCGTGCGCAACGTCTTCATCATCGGGCCGGACAAGAAGATCAAGCTGGTGCTGGTCTACCCGATGACCACGGGCCGCAACTTCCAGGAAATTCTGCGCGTGATCGATTCCCTGCAGATGACCGCCAAGCATCGCGTTGCGACGCCGGCCGACTGGAAACAGGGCGAAGACGTCATCATCGCGGGCTCGGTCACCGACGACGAGGCCAAGACGATCTATCCGCAAGGCTGGAAGTCGCCGAAGCCGTATATCCGGATCGTGCCGCAGCCGAAATGACCGCGTAGCGGTCATCCCGGGGCGATGCGAAGCATCGAACCTCAGATGCGCGATTGCGCATCGGGGGATCTCGAGATTCCGGGTTCGCTTCGCCCCCCGGAATGACGGTGTCTCAGATTCTCGGCACCAGCCAATTGGCAACAAGAAGGCCGGCGGTCACACAGTCCGCCGGTTGACCAGAAACACCGCGGCCGCGCACGCGGTCATGCCGACGATTGCGATTGCATCGAGCTGCTCGCCGAACAGCACGTAAGCCATCAACGCCGTCACCGCCGGCACCAAATAGAACAGGCTCGCCACCGAGGTCGCAGCCGAGCGGCGGATCAGCCAATACAATAACCCGATCGATCCAATCGACAGCACCACGACCAGCCAGCTCAGCGCGAACACGAACTCCGTCGTCCAGCGCACCACATTGTTCTCGAACAGCCAGGCCCCGAGCCCGAAGAAAATCGTGACGGCGATATATTGCACGAGATTGCCGGCGCGCCAGTCGATCGCGTTGCAGTAGCGCCGCTGATAGAGCGTGCCGAGCGTGATGCTGACCAGCGACACGGCGGAAGCAAGCCAGCCCCAGCCGGCGTCGCCGCTCATTGGCCGGTTGTGCAGGATCAGCACCACGCCCGCGAGCCCGAGCAAAAGTCCGGCCCATTGAATGGGCGTCACACGTTCGCCGAGCCAGCGGTTGGCGATGGTCGAGGTCAGGATCGGCTGCAGGCCGGGAATCAGCGCCGACAGCCCTGCGGGAATCGAATGCGCAATCGCGATCGCGGTGCCGCCGAGATAGAAGCCGTGCACCAGAATGCCCGCAACCGCGCTGTGGAAAATGCCGATGCGATCGGGCCATTGCGACCGCGCGATCGCGACGATGCCAGCCATCAAGACCACCACCAGCGCCATCCGGATCGCGAGATAGGTCAAGGGATCGGCGTTGTTCACGACGTATTTGGTGGCGATGAAGCCGGTGCTCCACAGCACGACGAAAATCGCCGGCGCCGCGCGCGCGGCAAGATTTTCAAGATCCCGATTCATTTGCGGAAGCGTAGTGCCCGATCATATGCTATGCGGCAAGGACCGATCGCGCGGATCCATCCGCCGCATGACCTGACAACATCGCAATACCCTGAACGAGGAATAATCATGGACGTTCGCGCCGCCGTAGCCATCGCCGCCGGAAAACCGCTGGAAGTCACCACCGTCCAGCTCGAAGGGCCGCGCGAGGGCGAAGTGCTGGTCGAGATCAAGGCCACCGGCATCTGTCACACCGACGAATTCACGCTGTCCGGCGCCGATCCCGAGGGGCTGTTTCCGGCGATCCTCGGCCATGAAGGCGCGGGCGTCGTGGTCGACATCGGCAAGGGCGTCACCAGCGTGAAGAAGGGCGATCACGTCATCCCGCTCTACACGCCGGAATGCCGGCAGTGCCCGTCCTGTCTGTCGCGCAAGACCAACCTGTGCACCGCGATCCGCGCCACGCAGGGCCAGGGCCTGATGCCCGATGGCACCTCGCGCTTCTCGCTCGGCGGCAAACCTGTCCACCACTACATGGGCACCTCGACATTCGCGAATTACACCGTGCTGCCGGAGATCGCGGTCGCGAAGATCCGCGAGGACGCGCCGTTCGACAAGGTCTGCTACATCGGCTGCGGCGTCACCACCGGCATCGGCGCCGTCATGAACACCGCAAAGGTCGAGCAAGGCGCCAAGGCGATCGTGTTCGGCCTCGGCGGCATCGGGCTCAACGTGCTGCAGGGCCTGCGGCTCGCCGGCGCCGACATGATCATCGGCGTCGACATCAACAACGACCGCAAGGCGTGGGGCGAGCGCTTCGGCATGACCCACTTCGTCAATCCGAAAGACGTCGGCAAGGACCTCGTGCCTCACCTCGTCAACATGACGAAATCAGGCGCGGACCAGATCGGCGGCGCCGACTACACGTTCGACTGCACCGGCAACGTCACCGTGATGCGGCAGGCGCTGGAAGCCTGCCATCGCGGCTGGGGCCAGTCGATCGTGATCGGCGTGGCTCCCTCAGGCGCCGAGATCGCAACGCGGCCGTTCCAATTGGTGACGGGCCGGGTCTGGAAAGGCACCGCGTTCGGCGGCGCGCGCGGCCGCACCGACGTGCCGAAGATCGTCGACTGGTACATGCAAGGCAAGATCCAGATCGACCCGATGATCACGCATGTGATGCCGCTGAACGAGATCAACCACGGGTTCGAACTGATGAAGCGCGGCGAGTCGATCCGCGGCGTGGTGACGTTTTAGGGAGTGCGAGCGCTGATGGCGTACCATCAGCGCGAAGGCGCCGGGTTCAATACTCTTCCGGACAGGGATCGACGATCTTCCAAAGCTCGCCGCCGTTCTTGATCTTCTTCATCTCGGGGGTGAGCCCGCCATTGCGGCGGATCCAGTCCTTCACGGTATCAGGATAATAGGACATCAGGTCTGACGTGCCGTCGGAGCTGGTGACCTTGATGCCGAAGGTGAAGGCCTTGTCGTAATAGGCCTGGTGGAAACCCAGGCTCGCCTTCGGCGTCACGCAGATCTTGTTCATCGGCACGATGCCGAACACCAGCGTGCAGGCTGAATTGCAGATGCCGTCGATGATGACGCGCTCCTTGCGGTCGCGGATGCGCTTGTACTTGACCTTGTATTCCTCGACATAGCCGCCGTGGTCGCGCGTGATATGCAGATCGGCGCGCGCCGGGGTCGCGACGAGGATCGAGAGGGACAGCAGGGCAAGGGACGTGATGCGCATGGGTCGATCGGGAACCGGATAGGCGTGTCGGACGCGGGAAGCCGGTCCGTAACGGGTGAACCTGACCGCAGAACTCTGGCCGGACTGTGTTGGGAATTCGTTAAGCATCCCTTAGGGGCTAAAAATTGGCGGAGTGTTGCCTGTTTTCCGCAGCTTTTCCTGAGCTTTTCCGGTCATTTTGCGTAAAATAGCCCCCGCACCGGCCAAAAACGTCTAGTTTCCAGTGGGACTTCCGGAGAATCGCAATGACCAAAGCCAAGTTTTTGATCGCTGCCGCCCTGTTTGCCGCCGCGGCGCTCGCCCCCAGCCTGGCGGATGCCCGCCATTACCGCCACCACCGCCATTGGCCGCTGCCCTATCCGATCAGCTACCTCCACAATTACGGGCCCGGCCCCCAGCCCGGCACCTTTGCCTATTATGACGGCCCCTCGACCAATCACTGCCGCCAGAGCGCCGCCGCATACATCGCCCAAGGCGGCCGCTACCCCTGCTACTAGCGTTCCGCTGCTGGCCCTGCCCGGGTAAGTCTGATAATCGGGCGGGCTACAGGCACTCGTAGCTCAGCTGGATAGAGCATCGGATTTCGATTCCGAGGGTCGGGAGTTCGAATCTCTCCGAGTGCGCCATTTGGGCGCAAGACCGAGCCGGCAAACCACGCATTCGAGAGCTGACCGACATGAGAAAGATGATCCTGGCGCTGGCGATCCTGTATCCGGCCGCGGCGTTTGCTCAGGGAACGACCGCGCCGGCCAGCACGGCAGCTCCTCCGACCGTTGGCGGCAAGCCGCTGGTCCAGGTCGGGACGAAGAAGGGCGCGGCCGAGAAGAAGTCGGGCGCAAAGCAGGCGGCAAGCAAGCCCCTGTCCCCCGCCCAAAAGCTGCAGGCGTGTCAGGACATCGATGACGCGACCAAGGAACGCCTGAGCTGTTATGACGGCGTCTATGTGCCCCAGCCCAAGCCAAAGCCGGCTGCTGCCAAAACCGTCAGCGAGTGCCGTTTCGTGAAAGAAGAAGACGAGCGCCTGACCTGCTTCAACCGGTTCGTCGACAAGCTTCCGCTGCTGCCGCGCTAAGCATTAAACCGGGCGGCCCGAACCAAGCGCGCCTCGCGAAAGGCGCGGCAGACCCTTTTACCAGGTGTTATTCCCGAAAAAGCCGAAATGCTGTTGCTGGGCAAATTGCATCGGCTGGGCTGAACGGGGCTTGGCAACCCGGGCAACCCTGCGCTTGCGCGGAGCCTGCGGCTCGATCTGCTTTTCAAGCTTCTTGGCTTCGGCCGGCACGAACTGGGCAAAGGTGTCACGCACCCGCGCCTGAGCGTTGGCATCGACGAGCGGCGCAACCGGCGCCGCCGCAATCTGGATCTTGGCAACCGGCGGAACAATGGTCGGAAGGCTCATGTCGTAGACCACACGTTCCGGCGGTTTCTGGTCGGAGCGGATCCGCACCACGGTCTTGTCGATCGAAGGAGCGGAACTGGCCACGGCGACCTGCTGCGGGGCGAAGGCATCGAGCGCAAACAGCAGCGCGAGCAGCACGCCGCCGACAAACAGGAAATAACGCGCTACCGGCATTGACGTCGCTCCCCCCGCGCGGCTCGCGCGGTACACTCGCTCAACTGGAGATATGTTGATTAGTTCCTGGGGCACCCCCAAGGTTCAACCGCGGCGATCACATTTTCGGGTTCGCAGGGTCTGGGTTCGCAAGGCTGGGTTCGCAGGCTTAGGTTCGACTTGCCGTCACCAGCGAACATTTCGCCTTGTTTGCGTTAACGTTGACGAACCCGACCAGCACGCCCGAATAGAGCTTGCGGCTCCTGGTGGTGACGGTGTCGGGGATCACCCGCCTGCGGTCGGTCAAATGGCTGCCGTCACGGCGGGTAAAGGCGCAGGCGATCTCGATATCCTTCACCGCATAATCATTGGCGTTGCGCAGCGTAAACGTCACGAGCGCCTTCGAGCCGAGCCCGCCCCTTCGCCACGATTGCGAGGAAATCCGCAAACCCTCGATCGGCGACTTCGCTTCCGGCGCAATCGACATCGGCGCGGTCACCGCGGCGGGCGCCGCGTTCGCCAAGGTGGACTCGGCGGGAGCCGCCGCGTCCTCAACCAGGGATACGTTCTGCGCGTAGATGACCGGGGACGGTTCTGCCGCGGCGCGGCCCTCGGCATCGCTTGGTTCCGGAAGCATTATCCATGCTGCAAATCCCGCGATCGCGATGGCCGGCAAAACGAGCAGTCGGACTTGCGCCGCCCCGAACGACCACCCCGCGATCATCATGGCCATGCCCTCACCCCGGCGGCGACGGCGATATCGGTCGTCGTACCGCGCATGAAAAAAGCCCCACGGGCGTTACACCGTACGGCCTCTCACACGACTGCCGCTGCACGGTTCCGCCGCTAGCTCTTAATCACCCACGACCAAAATGGTTGCACGCAAGCTCGACAATATTGCGGCGGCAGGCGCCTGTTCAGGGGATGGAGTTGCGAATGACCGGCCGCTAGATTGGCGGCGCAGCAAAAATAGCCGCAACAGCAAGAGTCGCAACAACCAGAGCTCTGGGGGGACGAATATGCCGATAGTGACTTGGGACCATATCCATCTGCGCAGTCCTGATCCCGAAGCGACCGCCGCCTGGCTTGCCGATATTCTGGGCGGCGAGATCATCCGCGAGCCCGGGCGGATCGACGTCAAGCTCGGCGGCGCCAACGTGTTCATCGCACCGGTCGCGGCCGGCGACGGCGTCAACACGCCGCCGGTGACGCCCTATCAGGGCCTCGATCATTTCGGACTGGCGGTCACAGACATCGACGCCGTCGCCGCCGAGATCAAAGCCAAGGGCGTCGAGTTCACCAAGCCGCCGACCACGATCCGGCCCGGCGTGCGCATCTGCTTCATCCGCGGACCGCAGGGTATTTCCATCGAGCTGCTGGAGCGCGACAAGAAATACGCGTGATCCACGCTCGCATTTATGGCCACCATCACCGGCCGTCATACTCCGCGAAAGCGGAGTATCCAGTACGCCGCGGCCTCCCGGCCAAATCGCTGGCGTCTCTGGAATACGGGATCATCCGCTTTCACGGATGATGACGACCGAGGGTCAACCGCTATGTCATTTCAGGCGTTGGCCCGCCGTTAATGGACCCCCCGGCCAACCTGCCACGTTGACGCGACGGGCTCCGCTTTGGCATAAAGATCATCGGTTTCCGTGGGCGCGGAGGCCGGCATTGGGACGTCATGAACAACGGTCTGTATTCGATCCACGTCACCCTGCTGGACGGGCGTGTCGGCAAGGGCAGCGGCGTGATTCTGTTCCGCGATGGCCAGATCCTCGGCGGCGACGCCTATCTGTTTTACACCGGCAGCTACACGGTCAAGGGCGACACCTTCAAGGGCGAGGTGCTGGTGCAGCGTCACACCTCGAGCCCCGACGCCAATCCGCTGTTCGGCGGACCGAACCCGGTCGGCATCGGCGTCTCCGGCACGTTCACCGACACGCGGGGCACCATGAACGGGACCGCGCTGGTCGGCAAAGCCAGCCAGATTTTCGGCGCCACGCTGCACAAGCTGGCCGATACGAATTAGCGCGCTGACGGCGTCTGCTATTCCGCCGCCATTTCGAGCGGCGCCGTGCGCGGCAGGATCATCTGGATCCGTGTGCCGCCGCCCGGCTCCGAATCAAGGTCGAGCCTTCCGCCGAGGCGGTTGGTCACGATGCTGTAGACGATGTGCAGGCCAAGTCCCGTGCCGCCCTGGTCGCGCCGTGTCGTGAAGAACGGATCGAACGCGCGGCGGCGGACGTCGAGGCTCATGCCGCAGCCATTGTCGGAAAACAGAATCTCGACATTATCCTTGCCGGACTCGCGCACCTGGATTTCGACCGTGCCGGGCTTGCCGTCCGGGAACGCGTGCGCCACCGAATTGAGAAACAGATTGGTGAGCACCTGCCCGTAGGGACCGGGATAACTGTTCATCATCAGATTGGGCTGGCAATCGACGTTGAGGGTCAGATTGTGTTTGCGCAGGCCCGGCCGCAGGCTCATGACCACCTGCTCGGTGAGATCGCCGAGGTCGAAGCTGCGCTGGTCGGAATAATTACGGTCGGCGGCGACCTGCTTGAACGACTGGATCAGCTCGGCGGCGCGGTTGAGATTGGCGACGAGTTGCGATGACGCGTCGCGGCTGGTCTCGAGAAATTCGGTCAGGCTGGAGCGCCGCAACTCGCCGCGCGCCACCTCGGCGGTGAAATTCACCGTCTTGCGTTCCAGCGCGGAGGCCACCGTCAAACTGATGCCGACGGGATTGTTGACCTCATGGGCCACGCCCGCCACCAGCCGGCCGAGCGCTGCGAGTTTTTCAGCCTCGATCAGCGAATTCTGGGTCTCCCGCAAGTTGCGCAACGCGCCTTCGGCGGCGTCCTTGGCCTTGCGCACCTCGAGTTCGACGCGCTTGCGGTCGCCGATGTCGAGTGCGACGGTGACGATGTTTTCGATTTCGCCCGCCGCGTCCAGCAGCGGCAGCTTGTTGACCAGCCATTGCCGCATATTGCCGGCGGAATCCTTGTACTCTTCCTCGTAGAAGCCGAGTTCGCTGCCGCCCGCCAGCACCCGCTTGTCATGCTCGTCGGTCTTCGCCGCGCCATAGCGCGACATCAGGTCAGCCGTGGTGCGACCGATGGCCTCCCCAGGCTCGATTCCGAAAATGCCGGCCATGTAGCGGTTCATCAGGAGGTAGCGGAGCTGCCTGTCCTTGACGTTGATCACCGCGGGCACGGTATCGATCACCTGTTGCAGCAGGCGGCGGCCTTCGGCGATGGCATCCTCGGCGCGCTTCTGGTCGGTGATGTCGCGGACCGTTCCCTCATAACGGATCAGATCGCCATCCTCGTTGCGCACGGCGCTGGCGCTATCGGAGAGCCATAGTACCGACCCGTCCTGCGCGCGCACCTGGTATTCGTACTCGCGGACCATGCCGTCGCGTTCCATCAACCGCTCATATTCCACCCGGGCCTGCGGATCGATGTAGACGGAACCGGAAACGTCGCCGATGCCTTTGATCAAATCCTGCGGCGTCGCGTAACCCATCATCCGCGCCAATGCCGGATTGGCATTGAGCAGCGCGCCGCCGGGCGTGGTGACGTAAATACCGTCCACCGACGCCTCGAACAGTTTGCGATAGCTTTCCTCGGCGAGACGCTGTTCGGCCAGCGCGCGTACCGCCGCCTCGCGCGCCGCGTCGGCATCGACCAGCGTCTGCCGGAACACTTCGGCGGCGCGCGCGATATCGCCGATCTCGTTGTCGACATCGGTCTGCGGGATCGAGGTGTTCTTCTCGCCGCCGGCCACCTTGCGGATCGAGGTCGCGATCGTCGCGAGCGGGCGCACGGTGCGCCGGACCACCAGCAGCGAGGCGAACAGCCCGATCAGCACGCCGGCGCTGCCGAGCACGATGCTCTGCCACTTTGCTTCCGTCAGCGTCCGGGCGAAATCGCGGGACAGCACGTGACCACGGCGCGCGCTGACCTCGCGCAGCAATTCGGTGACGCGCTGGATCAGGCGACCCTCGGCGCCCAGCACCTCCTTGTCGATATCGGATATCTGCCGCTCGCGGGTCGAGATATTGATAATGCCCAAAGCATAATCGTCGACAGCGGCGCGAAGATTTGGCTCCGTAATGGGCATCGAGCGCATGCTTTGTGCCGCGAGTTCCGCGGCGGACGAATTTCGCGCCACCAAAGCCGAGGCAATCTGGCTCTGGGCCTGGAACAAGGCCGAGGAGATCAGTGGATCGGGGGTATCGGCGATCGCGGCATCGAACTTTTCCCGCAGCGGCGGCAGCGCGATGATGAGCTCGGCGCGGCGGTTGATCAGCGAGGAAATGCGCTCGATGCCGCTGCGGTAGGTCGACAGGCGTTCGGTGACGCCGTCGATCATGTCCTGCTGCTCGGGGGCCAGTTCCAGCCGGGTCTTCTTCAGGACCTCGCTGAGCGAGATCGTGGCCTCGCCCACCTGGACCGACTGGGTGCCGGGGTCGGTGACGAGATCCCGCGCCGCCAACCGCAGCTCATTCATGCGCCGGTCGATATCCTCGGCGAGGTCGCCGACGCTCTGCAGCCGTTGCAGCTCGCCGAAGGTCGAATCGATGTGGCGGATGGCGATCACGCTGGCGGTGGAGGTGATGATGATCACCGCCAGCACCAGCATGAAACTGCCGAATGTCAGCTGGCCGATCGACAACGAAAACGATCGCGTCATTGGCGAATTCGGCGGCAATTCAGAGGTCATGTTGTCGAGGCCGGGCTCCAATCGGCCGCAATATACGACGTTATTCGGGTCGTGGGGAACAGCGGTGGCGAACCGGGCCGGACCGGCTCCGGCGGTGCGGCTGGTCGTCATTTTGGCGTCACACCGCCGATCCTGCCCCAATCCGGGATTCCGGGGCGGCGGCCCCCGCCCGTGCGGCAAAATGGCCGGGTTTTGCCTCTCGGACTGGGCGGTGATGCCGGCCTCCCTCACGCCGCCACCGGTTTTTCCCTCCGCGCCGGGATCGTCATCGCGGCAACGCCGATGACGACGCAGGCCAGTCCGATCCATACTGTCGAGCTCAGTTGCTCGCCGAGGAAGATCACGCCGAGCGCAACGCCAATGGGCACGCGCAGATAGGCCTGCGCGGTGGCGCCGACCGATCCGAGCGTCTGGATCAGGCGGAAATAGATGACGAACGCAAGCGCGGTGGAAAACACCGCGAGCGCGAGCAGCGCCAGCAGCGAGTTCATCGACGGCGCCAGTGTCCAGGGACGGTCGACGACGATACTGAGCGGGATCAGGATCGCGGCGCCGCAGAGCAGCGATCCCGCCGCCGGCGCCATCGGATCAAGGCCTTTGAAATTACGGCCGAAGATCGCCGCGCCCGCGTAGCAGACCGCGGCGAGGACGCAGACGATCTGCGCGATCAGTTGCTCACCAAAGTCGCCCAGCGCCTGCACGCCGACGATCAGGCAAATGCCGGCCATCCCGGCGATGACGCCGATCAGCTTTCGTGAGGTCACCGCCTCGTGACGGGTGACGGCGAATGTAAGGAAAAACGTAAATATCGGCGCGGTCGAATTGAGGATGGTGGCGACGCCGGCGTCCAGCGCCTGCGAGCCCCAGGCCAACATGGTCCAGGGAATAACGCTGTTCATGCAGGCCTGGAACAGGAAGCGGCGCCAGTTCGCAGCGTCGGTCGGCAATTTCACCCCGCGCCAGTGCATGATGACCACCAGCAGCACCCCGGCGATCAGCGTACGGCCCGCGATCAGGGTGATCGGCGGGATCGTCGCCACGGCGATTTTCAGGAACGTGTAGGATGCCCCCCATGCAGTCGCGAGCAGGAGCAGCAGCCCCAGCTCACTCGCGATCGCTGAATGTTGTGGTTGGCTCTCGCCCATGTCGGTGATTCCGGTCTTGATCCACACCAAGGCCGGACACTACAGGCTGCAGGCCTGCAATACTTCGTTCAGCACCGAAGTGTGCATGCGTCCATATCAGCCGACCGAGCCGACCTCGAACACGTCGCCGTCGTAGCCGGCGTCGAGCGGAATGCGCAGCTGACGGCCGCCATTGTTCCTGGTCATGATCGGCGTCACCGTGACGACGGATTTGCCTCTGCTGTCATCGAGCGCGGCCTTCACGCTTTCCTGCTTGCCGAGCTTGATCAGATTGCGCGTGGTGGGGAACGGCAGCTTGAAGCGGCCGGTCTCGCCGCCTTCCAGCGCCTCGCGCGGCGACACCCAGATCGAATCGGTGGATTCCTTGCCGTCATGGGCGCCGACCTGTTCGGGTGGTGCGGCAGCGAGGAAGAACCAGGTGTCAAAACGCTTCGGCATGCCCTCCGGCGTGATCCAGTGCGCATAGGGCACGAGTTCGTCGAGCGCCAAAACCATGCCGTTGTCGGTCAGAACTTTCAGGAAGCTGATCTTGCTGTCGCAGAGATCGGCCCGGTTGATGGACTCGATCTCGCTGGCCCTGACGGCGTCGACCAGCGTCTTCGATCCCTTCGGCCGCGCCAGCAGGATGCCGCTCTCCTCAAACGTCTCGCGGATCGCCGCGATGCGGAAGCTGAGCGTGGCCTCGTCGAGCCCCTCGCCGCCCGAATACAGCTCAGGCGCCGCGATGATCTCCTTGTCGCCCTTGTCGACACTGCCGCCCGGGAACACCAGCGCGCCGGAATTGAAATCGATCTCATAATGGCGAACCATCATGAAGACTTCAATTTCCTTTCGTACCTGAGCGTCACGCAGCAACAGGATGGTGGACGCAGGACGCGGGGCGACGATCTCGGCCATAACACTTACTCCTCAGAACCTCATCTTGAGGAGCGGCCGTAAGGCCGCGTCTCGAAGGATGATTGGGAAGCACCGGGGCCTCATGGTCCGAGACGCCGCTTCGCGGCTCCTCACCATGAGGAACAATCAACCTGCCGCGCTGGATTGCGGTTGCAGATTGGCGCGGCGGTCGACGCGTGCCACCCGCGACAGCAGATATTCGACTTCGGCCTTTGCGGTCGCCGTAATGGTCGCACCCGGCTTGCGCTGCGCGCTGGAGGCGATCACGCCGCGCTTCTGCAGCACGTATTTGCGCACGGCGAGACCGGCGCCCGGCTGTTGCTCGTACCGGATCAGCGGCAGATGCGCGTCGAACAGGTCGTGCGCGGCGTCGCGCTTGCCGGCCTTTTGCAGTTTTACGACATCGATCAGCAATTCCGGGAAGGCGTAGCCGGTCATGGCGCCGTCGGCGCCGCGCTCCATTTCGAAATCGAGGAACATGCCGCCATTGCCGACCAGGATCGACATCGGCTTCAGCGAGCCCTCTTTCTGGTAGCCGCGCAATGTGGAGATCTTCTCCAGCCCCGGCCAGTCCTCATGCTTGAGCATCACGCAGGACGGCGAGTCCATCACGATCTTGCGGATCACGGCTGGCGTGAACACGACATTGAGCGTCAGCGGATAATCCTGCAGCACCCAGGGAATTTCGTCGCCGATCGCTTCCTGCGCCTGCTTGAAATAGCCCGTGATCTGGTCATCGGTGCGCAGATGCGGCGGCGGCGCGATCATCACCCCGGCAGCCCCCGCATCCATCGACGCCTTCGCCAGCGAGCGCATGGTGGCAAATCCCGGCGCCGAAACGCCGACAATGATCTGCATGTTCTTGGCGCGCTTGACGAAGCGGATCGCCACCTGCTCGGCTTCATCAGCATCGAGCTTCGGCGCCTCGCCCAAAATGCCGAGCACGGTGACGCCGTCGCAGCCGACTTCGGCATAGAAATCGGTGAGCCGGTCGATCGATTTCTCGTCGATCCGGCCGTCATCGTGGAACGGCGTCGGCGCGATCGCGAAGGTGCCGGCTGCCTGGGCGGTGAGTTTTGTCATGTGTGCCTCTATCCTCATCCTCTTTCGTCATTCCGGGGCGCGAAGCGAACCCGGAATCTCGAGATTCCCCAGTGCGCAATTGCGCACCTGCGGTCTGGTCCTTCGGACCATCCCGGAATGACAGTTACTTGAACCTTCGCGCCGACTTCTTGATATCTTCCTCGGAGAAGAAGATTTCCTTGGCGTGGGTCACGATATCCTCAGCGTTCCACCCCGTAAACGGCGGCGTCCAGCCTTCCATTTCCATCATCCGCATTTCGCGCACGCCACGGGGCCCGGAAACGCCCAGCGTCTTGCCGGTTTGGTCGCCCGACAAATCGCTGACCATGTATAGCACGGCCGGCGCGATGCCGTCCGGCCCGAGCGCCGCCTTGGGGTTCTCGACATAGCGCGGCAGGTCTGCGGTCATGCGGGTCAAGGCGCCCGGAGCCAGGGTCCAGATCCGGATGTTGTATTTGCGGCCCTCGATCGCCAGCACGTTCGACAGTCCCCAGATACCGCCCTTGGCGGCGCCGTAATTGGTCTGGCCGAAATTGCCGATCAGGCCCGAGGTCGAGGACGTGTTGACGATGACCCCGCCGCCGTTCTCGCGCATCCATTTGAACACCGGCTGGGTGCAGCAGAAAGTTCCCTTTAAGTGCACCCGCAGCACCCTGTCCCAGTTGGCTTCCTTGGCTTTTGCAAAAGTCTCGTCGAGCAGGATGCCGGCGTTATTCACCAGGATGTCGGCGCGGCCGAAATTCTTGATGGCGTCATCGAACACCGATTGGCCACCGGCGATGGTCGAGATGTCGGCGCCGTTGGCAACCGCCCGGCCGCCCTCGGCCTTGATCGCCTCGACCACCTTTTGCGCCATGGTCTGGTCGCCACCGGAGCCGTCGCGGGGCCCGCCGAGGTCGTTGACCACGACCGCCGCCCCCTCGCGCGCGAACAATTTGGCGTAGGCCTCACCCAGCCCGCCGCCCGCCCCCGTGATGAGCGCAACCTTGCCGTCGAGTAATCCCATGGTGGTTTCTCCTTTTCCGGTTTCGTGTCCCGGACGCGATGCAGCGTGTAACGCTGCTTCGCAGAGCCGGGACCTAGCGCAGTGTGGGCCCCGGCTCTGCAGCGCAGCACTGTGTGCCGCGCTGCGTCCGGGGCACGAGACCTCTTAACCCAGCACCGTCTTGCCGCTCTTGATGACGGTGACGTCCCGCGACTTCACCTTGGCTTCGAACGAAACGACGTTGCCGTCCTTCCACAGCTCCATCGTCACGGTCTCGCCGGGATAGACCGGCGAAGAAAACCGCGCCGAATGCTGCTTGAAGGCCGAAGAGTCATAATCGGCATAGGTCTGCAGCACGCCGCGGCAGGTGATGCCGTAGGTGCACATGCCGTGCAGGATCGGTTTTGGGAAACCGGCCTTCTTGGCGAACTCAGGATCAGAGTGCAGCGGATTGCGGTCGCCGCAGAGACGATAGACCAGCGCCTGGTCCGGACGCGTCGTGATATCGACGGTCTTGTCGGGCGCGCGGCCCGGCACCTTGTGCGGCTCGGGCTGGCCTTCGGACGGCCCGCCGAACCCGCCATCGCCGCGCGCGAAGCGTGAGGCAACGAGCGTGGCAAGCTTCTCGCCCTTCTCGTCCTTGAGCACGGTCTGGTGGCGGATCACCGCGCCCTTGTCCTTGCCCTTGTCGAAGATGTCGAGCACGGTGGAATCGGCGGTGATGTTGGCTGATGTCGCAAACGGCTTGTGGAAGGTGATGTCGCGCTCGCCGTCCACCACCATCAGGCGGTTGATCTTCATGTCGCCGGGGCCGGCGCCCCAGGCCGCGACGGACGCGAATGTCGGGACCACCTTCAGCGCCCGCGGCGTCAGGACGCCTTCGTTGACGAAGGCCAGCTCCTTCTCGTCCAGGGGATCAGCGCCCATCCCGATCCCGTAGGCGTAGAGCATCACCTCGCGGTCGGTATAGGCATATTTCTGGCCGAGATTTTTCAGGGCCATCAGCTCGTCGTAGATGATCGGCATCGTTGCACGTCCTCCCGAATTTCTCTTTGCGCCGTCGTAGCACTCTCCGCTGTCACCCCCGCGAAGGCGGGGGTCCAGTAAACGCCGGTGATTACTGGATCCCCGCCTTCGCGGGGATGACGACTTTCTGCGTTGCGCGCTTCGTGCGCATCTCTCTCACTACGCCGGCGTGAAGAACGGCAGCGGGGCGCCGTCGGTCGGCTTCCACACCACTTTGACCTTCTGGCCGATCTTGAGCGTGTCCATGTCGCAATCGACGATGTTGGTCTGCAGCGATGGGCCTTCCTTCAGCGTGACATAGGCGATCGCATAAGGCCCGATGGCGGATTTGCGCATCAGGCTGAAGGTGTAGATCGTGGCTTCGCCCGAACTCTCTTCCCACTCCGTCTTGTCGGAGAAGCAGAACGGGCAGATCGAGCGCGGAAAATAATGCGGTTCGCCGCAGGCGGTGCAGCGCTTGATCATGAACTTGCCCTGCTTGGCGGCTTCCCAGAACGGCGCGCTCTCGGGATTGCCCTGCGGCACAGGATACTTCTTTGCTTCAGCCATCACGCACGCTCCAGAATGCAGGTTGAGGCGGCATGGCGCACGCCGAGAAGTCCGCCGGTGCCGTGGGCGACCGCGAGATCGCAATTCGGCACCTGCACCTTGGGATGCGCTTCGCCGCGCAGCTGGCGCACCGCTTCGATGATTTTTGTCATGCCGCCGCGGTTGACGGGATGGTTGCTGCAGAGGCCGCCGCCATCGGTGTTGAACGGCAGCTTGCCGACGCCGGAAATCAAATTGCCGTCGGCGACGAACTTGCCGCCCTCGCCTTTCTTGCAGAAGCCGAGATCCTCGAGCTGCATCAGCACCGTGATGGTGAAGCTGTCATAGATCGAGGCGTATTTGATGTCTTTCGGCGTGACGCCCGCTTCCTCGAAAGCGCGCGGGCCGGACCAGACGCCGGCGGAATAAGTGAGATCGAGATCCTTGCCGCCGCGCGGGCCCTTCATCGCTTCGCCATGGCCGATCAGGCGCACCAGCGGCTTCTTCAGGCTTTTCGCAATTTCCGGCGTGGTGACGATCAGCGCGCCGCCGCCGTCGGTGACGACGCAGCAATCCATCCGATGCAAGGGATCGGAGATCATCGGCGAGTTCAAGACGTCCTCGACGGTGACGACTTCCTTCAACATCGCATGCGGGTTGTACTGGGCGTGATGGGAGGCCGCGACCTTGATCCAGGCGAGTTGCTCGCTGGTGGTGCCGTAGTCGTGCATATGGCGCATGGCACACATGCCGTAGACGTTATGGGTGGTCGCCCCATAGGCCGTCTCGAAATCAGCCTCGGCGCCAGCGCTGCGCGGCGGCATTGGGCCGGTCCGCGGCTTGCCTGCCAGCGTGATCAGCGCGATCGAGCATTTGCCCGCCGCGATCGCTTCGGCGGCGTGGCCGAGGTGGACCAGATAGGAACAGCCGCCGGTGTCGGTGGAGTCGAAATGGCGAACCTTCAGGCCGAGGTAGTCGACCATCGGCATTGCCCCGCCCGGGGCATCGCCGGCGCAGAAATAGCCGTCGATATCGGCTTTGGTCAGGCCCGCATCCTCGATCGCGCCCTTGGCGACCTCGGCGTGCAACTGTGCGGTGGATTTATCGGGTGCGTGCCGGGTCGGATGCTCGTAGATCCCGGCAATGTAGGCTTTGCCCTTGATGGTCAAATCGTTCTCCGCTGGCGTTTCTTATTTCCAGTGTTTTTCTGGCCTGTCGGGAGAGCCTTGGCAAGCAAGGAAATATTCCGTCAGGCGAGACGGTAGCCACTGGACCCAAGTCGGGATGATTATGGGCGAACATCGTATCGGAGCATCCAGACCGTCGTCCCGGCGAAGGCCGGGACCCATACTCCGCGGCGCTCGTTTTGCGGAAGGTATCTAACGCCAGCGCTCTCACCGATAGGCCGCGGCGTATGGGTCCCCCGATGCGCAATTGCGCATCTGAGGTCAAGCCCGGGACGACTTGGATAGAGCATCGCAAACACACCTTCGCGTTCTCGCGGCGCTGATCGCCCGAGGTTTTGTGTTTCGATGACGCCCTTCAAAGAGAGGGCGCAGGGAATGCCGGATGCGCGCTGCACCCGCGGTCTCGTGTGCAGTGTGCACAAGAAAGTGCGCACACGAGCATACAGGTCAGCGGAGAACATCCGACATTCCCTGCGCAATGGCTTTACGGCTTATACGTACTCTCCCCGGTGAGCCATGTACTTTTGCCACCGTCATCCCTGAGAAGCGCTTGCTTCTCACGAACTTGACGCCAACATCGGGGCGTCAGGACCACACGACTTCGCCGTACGCTTCATGCGCATTCGCCGTGCGCATTCCACGTCCACCGCATCCCACCGCGCGTTCGTGGCGATCGCGAGCGCCCCTCTTGTCGGGCAGGACGGGCAAACCATACACTCGACTTTGATTCTGAAAAACAGAAATATTTTCGATTCTTGGACTTGACACCATTTCTGACAATCAGAAGTGATTTGCCCGTCGGGCTGACAGACAGCCAATTTCCTGTCATCGCGGGGCACCGGACCGCGCGAGTGCAACCTTCGCGCCCGATTGCTCAAAGGAACCGGGCGCCGCTGAAAGAGTTGCACGGGTGGAGGACCACCATGCGCAAAGCCATCTCCGAACTCGATGACGAGCAGCGGGCAGTTCTTTTGGAAATCGCCGACTTTGGCACCGCCGCTTTTTCATCGGGGCTGATCGTTGCGATACTGAAGAGCGTCGTCGATCTGTTCGTCTAGATTTATCCCCGACGGAACTTTCAACGTCATAAAACGTTGATGGTTATGGATTACGAACATCAACCATAGCGCAGCGATGCGCTCCAGTGGTGTCGCGAAGGGCGGATGTACCCCTCGTGACAGTCGAAGGCCTCCAGCTCCGGCTCGGAGGTCTTTTGCGTTTTGCCACATGCACGAACCTCATCCTGAGGAGACCGCGAAGCGGTCGTCTCGAAGGATGGCCGCGGGCGAGATCGGGGGCCGCATGGTTCGAGACGGCGCTTCGCGCCTCCTCACCATGAGGAGCTGGCAACTACTCTGCCGCGCTGGCGAAATTCGCGCTTTGCTGCCGCGTATACCCTGCAGCGCTAGGATTTCTTATCTCGCGGATGCTTTGGGGATCGATACACAGCCAGCCGCGTAGGGCGGGTTCTCTTTAACCCGCCGCTTCATGCGAGATGGCGGGTTAAAGAGAACCCGCCCTACGCAGACTGACTTACCCATCGAGCAAATCAGTTGGCGCGATCGCGCAAACCGAACCAATTGCCGGCGGTCAAATCGGGCTGGGCCGCCCGGAAATCCGCGGACGATCCCGGCGTCCATGGAAACTCCCCGCCTCGATCCGGGAACACGAGCTGGAGGCATTCGAAATTGTCATTTCCACAAAACCATCTGCTCCAGCCCAGGTGAGATGGATACTCCTCACGCGACACGGGAAGAAGCACGGCCGCAGCATTCTCGAAGACTTCTCCGGTTGGCTCGCCCACGGGCAAATGCCGTCCCGCTTCGAGTTCGCGATAGATGGTGCGGAACGTATCGTGAGCGTTCTCCCGCGACATGGAGAACAGTATCACCTCGGGGAACCCGAACTTCAGCCAAAAGCCGGTGGTGTAGGCGAAACCGGGTCCTTCATCGTCTGGCATGACATGCGTACCGAACCAGCCATGTTCGCGAATTTGCTGAACGAACTTCTGCTCGTGCTGGTCGAGCCGCGTGGGATCGGCATCAAGGGCTGTGAACATGAGTACACATGAGGCTGCACGAACGATGGGCGGGCATTGACGGTCGCACCAAGCTGGAGCTCCAACTTTCGCAAAACTGGGTTTGGTGGCTATGGGTCCCCCGATGCGCAATTGCGCATCTGAGGTCAAGCCCGGGACGACAGCTGTGATAACCGCCCCTACTCCGCCGCGATCTGCCTTGGGGCCGGTGGTGGGTTGACGAGGTCGGCCGCCAGTTGCGTGTAACGCGCCTTGGCGTCTTGCACGGCCTTTTCTTTCACCGGGCCGTAGCCGCGGATGCGGTCGGGCAACGAGAGGATTTCAATGGCCGTATCGAGCGTGAGCGGCGACAGCAGGCCGAGTATGGTCTCGACATCCTTCTCATAGCCGGCGATCAGATCGCGTTCGAGTTTGCGGTCGGCGCTGTAGCCGAAGATGTCGAACGCGGTGCCGCGCAGGCCCTTCATCTTCGCCAGCATGCCAAACAACGGCATCATCCACGCACCGAAATTGCGTTTGCCGGGCCGCCCCAGCGCGTCAGGCTTGCCCGCCAGCATCGGCGGCGCGAGGTTGAAGCTGAACTTGAAATCGCCCTCGAACTGGTCGCGCAGCTGCTTTTCGAAGCGGCCGTCGGTGTAGAGCCGCGCGACTTCGTATTCGTCCTTATAGGCGAGCAGCTTTGCATAATTGATCGCGACTGCGCGCGGCAAGGCCTCGTCGTAGCCGCCATCGATGGCAGCGTCGCGGACCCGCTTGACGAGCCCCTGATAACGGGCGGCGAGTTTCGTGTCCTGATACTCGGTCAGGAGGTTGCTGCGGTGGGCGATGATCTCGTCGAGCGACATCGCGTCCAGCGTCTTGGGCGCAACGGTCCCGTCCTGATCCTTCATCATCGCGATCAGTTTTGCCGGGTCATGCGCGGCCAGACGGCCGAGCTGGAATGCCTGGATGTTCAGCTTGATCGCCACGCCGTTGACCTCGATCGCCTGCTCTATGGCCTTGGCCGAAAGCGGCAGCAAGCCTTTCTGATAGGCAAAGCCCATCATCATCATGTTGGTGGCGATGGAATCACCAAGCAGGAGTTCGGCCGGCTTGGTGAAATCGAAGAACGACGAATCCTTGCGCAGCGCGGTTTCCAGCACGTGGTTGACCTTGCGCGCCTGGAAATTGAAATCGCGGTTGAGGATGAAATCGGCGATCGGAATGAGGTGGGTGTTGATGATGCCGGTGGTGCGGCCGGATTCGCAGAGCGTCATGGTTTCCTTGGCGACGGCCACCACCTCGTCGGCGGCAAGCACGAGATCGGCCGTGCCGGTGACGATGCGCGAACAGGTGACGTCGGCAGTGTGTTCGGAGAGCCGGACATGGCTCAGCACCGCACCGCCCTTTTGCGCGAGGCCGGACATGTCGAGGATCATGCTGGCCTTGCCCTCGATATGCGCGGCCATGCCGAGCAATGCACCGATGGTCAGCACGCCGGTGCCGCCGACGCCGCCGACGGCGACGTTATAGGGCCGCTCCAGCGTAGGCCTTGACGCAGGCTCCGGCAACTCGCCGATATCGCCGACGCCGGCTGCCGCGCGTTTGCGCATCTTGCCACCATCGATGGTGACGAAGGAGGGACAAAAACCCTTTACGCAGGAATAATCCTTGTTGCAGGTCGACTGGTTGATGGTGCGCTTGCGCCCAAGTTCGGTCTCCAGCGGCTCGACCGAGATGCAGTTCGACTGCACCGAGCAATCGCCGCAGCCTTCGCAGACGGCCGGATTGATCATGACGCGACGCGCCGGATCTTCCAGCGTTCCCCGCTTGCGGCGGCGGCGCTTTTCGGCGGCGCAGGTCTGCACGAACACGATCGCGGAGGCGCCCTTGATCTTGCGGAGCGTCTTCTGGACGGTGTCGAGCTCGTCACGATGCGCGGTCTTGACGCCGGGTGCGATTTCGGAGGCCGGATAGGCGTCAGGATTTTCCGAGACCAGATAGATGTTGCGGATGCCTTCGGCGTGCAGCTGGAAGGTGATCTGCTGCGGCGACAATTCGCCGTCGACATGCTGGCCGCCGGTCATCGCGGTCGCGTCGTTATAGAGGATCTTGTAGGTGATGTTGGCGCCGGAGGCGACCGCCTGGCGGATCGCGAGGCTGCCGGAATGGAAGTAGGTGCCGTCGCCGAGATTGGCGAACACGTGCTCTTCCTTGGTGAAGGGTGCGACGCCGACCCAGGGCACGCCCTCGCCGCCCATATGCGTGAACGTCTCGGTGGAGCGGTCCATCCACAGCGCCATGAAGTGGCAACCGATACCGGCGAAGGCGCGGCTGCCTTCCGGCACCTTGGTGGAAGTGTTGTGCGGACAGCCCGAACAGAAATACGGCGTGCGGGTGATCGGCGCGACCGCCTGCATCTGCGTCGCCTGCCGGCCGTTGAACCAGTCGGCCTTGGCGCGCAGCTGTGCTGCGATTTCGGGGTTGAGATTAAGTCGAAGCAGCCGCTCGGTCAGTGAGCTCGCCAGCGAGGCGACGCTGAGCTCTTCCGCGAACGGCAGGAAGCGCTTGTCGTGATCGTCCATCTTGCCGATGATGCGGGGGCGGACATCGTCGCGCCAGTTGAACAGCTCCTGCTTGACTTGATTCTCAACGATCTCGCGGCGCTCTTCGATGATGAAGATTTCTTCGAGGCCGACGGCGAATTCACGCACGCCCTGCGGCTCCAGCGGCCAGGGCATGCCGATCTTGTAAAGCCGCAAACCAATTTTGGCGGCGACTTCCGGCGTGATGCCCAGTTCACGCAGCGCCTGGCGGATATCCTCGTAGCTCTTGCCGGATGCCATGATGCCGTAACGGGCATTCGGCGAATCCATGGTGACGCGGTTGACCTTGTTGGCGCGGGCAAAGGCGATCGCGGCAAAGCCTTTGTAGTCCTGCAGGCGGCGATCCTGGGCGAAGCGGTCGTCGGGCCAGCGCAGGTTGAGGCCGCCCTCGGGCATTTCGAAATCGGTCGGGATCACGAACGGCGTCATCTCGTCGGTGAGATCGATCTCGGCGGTGGTTTCCACCGTCTCGGTGATCACCTTCATGCCGACCCAGCAGCCCGAGTAACGCGACATCGCGATACCCAGCAAACCCATCTCGATCATTTCATGGATGCTGGAGGGATAGAGATACGGCATCAGCGCGGACATGAAGGCGTGGTCGGACTGATGCGGGACGGTGGAGGATTTGGCGCCGTGGTCGTCGCCGGCCAGAACAAGCACGCCGCCGTTCTTGGCTGAACCTGCGGCATTACCGTGGCGGAAGACGTCGCCGCAGCGGTCGACGCCGGGGCCCTTGCCGTACCAGATGCCGACCACGCCATCATAATTGGCGCCGGGCGAGAGATTGAGCTGCTGCGAGCCCCAGACCGCGGTCGCGGCCAAATCCTCGTTCACGCCGGGCTGGAATTTGATGTTGTACTGCTCGAGATGCTTGCGGGCGGCGAACAGCTGCTGGTCGTAACCGCCAAGGGGCGAGCCGCGATAGCCGGAAATGAAGCCCGCGGTGTTCAGGCCCGCGGCGCGGTCGCGGCGGATTTGCGCCATCGGCAGCCGGACCAGCGCCTGGATGCCGGTCAGGAAAATGTGGCCGGAGCCTTGGGTGTATTTCTGATCGAGACTGATCGGACCCTGGTTGATTCCCATTTAGCCCTCTTTTGCCGTCCGCTTTGATCGCGACGGCTATGTTTTATCTAGGCGTCAGAACTTCTTAGAACCAGTCTATGTCGGATTTTCCGCTTCCCGCACCACAAATCTGGGCAAGGGAGCCACGCGATCAAAGATCGCAATTTCGTGCCGGGATCGATGCCGGCCGGTTTCAGTTTGTGTCGTCGGCGAGCCCCGGCGCGAAATGGCATGACGTGGCGCCTGCCCCGCATTCCCCGGATAACGCCCAAAGAGGCTTTTGGCGCGGGGCGATTCTGCCTGATACGCTATTGTGCGCTGCGCTCGCCGTCAGCGCTGATCGCCGCTGAAGACGAATTTCGGCATTTCCCATTTGTAGCGGATGGCGAGCAGGCGCAGCGTCAGGCCGAGCACGAAGGTCAGCCCGGTCCAGATCTCGTCGTTCAGTTTCAGCCCGAAGGCGGTCGCGTAAAACAGCCCGGTGACGACGGAGACGCTGGCGTAGAGTTCTGAGCGAAACAGCAGCGGCACATCGTTGCAGAGGATATCGCGCAGCACGCCGCCGGCGCATCCCGTGATCATGCCCGCGACGATCACGATCGGCAGCGGCGCACCGACCTGCCAGGCGACGTCGCAGCCGGCCATCGTGAACACGACGAGCCCGATCGCATCGAGCACCAGGAATGCGAGGTTGAGCCGGTGCACATGGCGCGCGATCAGGATGGTGGCGAAAGCTGCAATCGCCGTCAGCGCCAGGTAGGACGGGTTCTTCACCCAGACCAGCGGGTAGTGCCCGAGCAGCACGTCGCGGATGGTTCCGCCACCCAGCGCCGTAATGCAGCCGAGCATGCATACGCCGGCCCAATCCATGCTGCGACGCCCCGCGGCCAGCGCCGCCGTCATCGCCTGCGCGGTCAGCGCCACATAGGACAGCAGATGCAGCACGGTATCGCTGGGCGGCAGGGTCCACATGACAACCTCCGATTCGGCTGTGGAACCGGGAATCACGGGTTCCATCATTACGAGGTTGCAAGATTGGCGCGGAACATCCGGGCGCGCCAGCCATTGTATCTGCGCTTAACGCCTTTGGGGTTCAAACGGAGGAACCGATTAATGACCTACAATCCGAACGACCCGTATCGTGCCAATCTCACCGACGAAGAAATCCGCCGTCAGGCGCGTCTGAACAGCCTCGACAACGAGATCCAGTCCGACCCAGAACTGGCCGAAGGTCCCGCCAGCGGCGCCAAGATCGCGATGTTCGCGATTGCGATCGCCGTGGTGATGGGCGCGTTGTTCTATGGGCTGAACAACACCAGTGTAAACCAGGCGGGCACCGAGCCCTCCAGCAAGAGCGCGCAGACGCAGCCGACCAACCCCGCAGCGCCTCCGGGCATGCGTGACGTGACGCCCAAGTCGAACAACCAGCCCGGCACGACCACCGGCGCCGCTCCGCAGCGCCCGGCGCCCGCGCCGGCAGCCCCGACCGCTCCGGCTGACAACGCACCGGCCAAGCAGTAACGGCCAAGGCATCAGTGATCTGAAACGACCGCGCAGCGGGCATCACGCCCGCTGCGTTTTTTTGTTGGGTATTAGCTGAACATCTTGTTGAGTTCGCCGCCGGGATAGCCGTTGGCGATCTCGGTAAAGGTGCCCTGCTCCGCCATCTCCTTTGATGCCTTCATGAAGCCGGTCCACGCCGTCCGCGCCAACCCACCGCCGACACTGATGCGACGCACGCCGAGATCGCTGGCCACCTTCAAAGACGGCCCGGCCGCGCCGACCAGGAGATTGACGGGTCTTGGTGCGACCGCTTTGACGACCGTCGAGATCTCTTCCGGCGTCGAAATGCCGGGCGCATAGAGGCAATCGGCGCCGGCCTCGGCGTACGCCGTGAGCCGGTCGATCACGAGCTTCATGTCCTTCACCCCGCGCAGGAATGCCTCACAGCGGCCGGTGAGCAGGACGCCGCTGTTGTCGGCGTCGATCGCCTTGCGCGCCGCTTTGATGCGATCGATGGCGAGTTCACGATCGAACAGCGGCTTGGCATTGTCTCCGGTAAAATCCTCGATCGAGAGTCCGGCGACGCCGGTCTTGACCGCGCGTGCGACGTTGATGCCGACCTTGTCCGGCTCATGCGCAAAGCCGTCCTCGAAATCGGCGTTGACGGGAATATCGACCGCGGCACAAATCGCGGCGAGATGATCGCAGACCTCGTCGACGCTGACGCGGTTGTCCGCCTTGCCAATGGCCCAGGCAAAGCCGGCGCTGGTGGAAGCCAGCGCCTTGAAGCCGAGATGCTGCAGCGCCTTGGCGCTGCCGACATCGAACGGATTGGGGATGATGAAGCAGCCGCTCTCGTGCAGCTTCTTGAAGGCGGCGCGCTTGTCAGCAGTTGTCAGCATAATCACTCCCCAAAATTGTTTGTTGGCGTCGCCTACATAGGCACGCAATGCCTGCTCTGCCAGACGCTCACGCAACGACCTTGCGCAGGAACGTGCGCTCCTCGGCAAGGATGAACTGGTTCTCCTCGGCGAAATTGAAATTGGCCATGCCCTCCTTGTCGGCGCGCAGCCGCGCCCTGTAGCTCTCATAGGCCGCGAGGCTGTCGAACGAGATCAGCGCGAAGGCGATGTTGTTGGTGCCCTCGTGCGGCATCCAGTAGCCGATCAACTCGCCGCCGCATTTCGGAATGATGGTGAGCCAGTTCTTCGAATACGCCTCGAACATCGCGCGCTTGAACGGATCGAGCTGGTAGCGGATGAAAACAGTGACGGTCATGCGGGGCTCCGATGTTTGTTATCGTCATTGCGAGCGAAGCGACGCAATCCATAGCGCGGTATACGCGGATGGATGGATTGCTTCCGCCTTCGCTCGTTGAGCTACGGCGGACAAGTCGCTTCGCTCGCAATGACGGGGCGAGACTTCGAGCCTCACAATACCCGCTTGCCCGACGTCAATGCTTCGGCTATCATCGAACTATGAAAGCAGGTCCTGATATCGCGATGGTCGCTTCCCTGGTCGGCGATCCCGCGCGCGCCAACATGCTGACGGGGTTGATGACCGGCCGCGCGCTGACCGCGACCGAGCTGGCGCACGAGGCCGGCATCACGCAGCAAACCGCGAGTTCGCATCTGGCCAAACTGGAATCCGGCGGCCTGATCGAGCAGGAGAAACAGGGCCGCCACCGCTATTATCGCCTCGCCGATCCCGATGTCGCCGGCGTGCTGGAAGGCCTTGCGGGGCTCGCCGCCCGCGCCGGCCACATGCGCGTACGCACCGGGCCGAAGGATCCGGCGCTGCGCCGCGCGCGGATCTGCTACGATCATCTCGCCGGCGATCTCGGCGTGCAGATGCTCGACAGCATGAAGAAGCAGAAACTGGTCCGGCAAACTAAAGAAGCCATCGAACTCACGCAAGAAGGCAAGCGCTTCGTGGCGAAGGCGCTGCAGATCGACGCCGACACGCTGGCGCACCCGCGCCGGCCGGTGTGCAAGGCCTGCCTTGACTGGAGCGAGCGGCGCCATCACCTCGCCGGCACGCTGGGTGCGGCTGTCATGAGCCGCTTCACCGAGCTGAACTGGGCCGCGCGCGATTCCGCGCCGGGCAGCCGTGTGGTCAATTTCACCCGCAACGGCGAGAAGAAATTCGCGGCGTTGTTCGGCGCGAGTGAAGCTTAATTCGGGCTGCGCTCGTGTTTACGAATTGGCCGCAAATAAGGCACGGACAAACGTTTAGTGACGGCCGCGCAACCGGCAATTTGTTGCCGCTGTATCACGAATCAACAACATTCATTTCCTATTCAGGTCTCTGTGCCTAGGTTCGGAACCGTGCCGGCTTGCGGCAAAAATCGGGAGAAAACATGAAGTACCTTTTCGCAGCAGTTTTGGTCGCGAGCTCCTTTGCGAGCTTCAGCGCGGCGAACGCCGCGGGTGGATGCGGCCCTGGCTTTCATCGCGGCCCCTATGGCGGCTGCCAGCCGAATCGCGGCCGTGTTGTCGTGGTCGCCCCGCGCGTTGTGGCCCCGCCGGTTGTGGTGGTGCGGCCCGGCCGCGTCTGCCCCCGCGGCTTCGCGTGGCGTTATGGGCGTTGCCGTCCGTTCTGAGTCTCTCGGTTAAGAGAAAAGCCCCGCTCCGGCGGGGCTTTTTATTTGGGCACTGAACGTCAACACCTCACCAATAGCGCCGGCGCCAGAAGCGGCGGCGGCGCCAGCGACGGCGATGCCAGCCCCAATGCCGGCGGCGCCAACCCCAGTGGCGGCGGCGGCGCCAACCCCAGCGACGGCGGCCCCAGCCGCGACGGCGGCCGCGGCCCCAGCGAACTTCCTCGGGCTTGAGGCGATCGATTTCCTCACCCGATGTGACGGCGGGTTGGGCATCCTGATTGGCGGGGAGTTGACCATCCGGAACCAACGGCTGCGGCGACAGCGGGGCTGCCTGCGCGCCCGCGGCGAGCGCGACGCCGCCTGCGGCAAATCCAAAGGCGAGTTTCAGAAAGTGCCGGCGTTCCATGACATCTCCTCCTCTGCGTTTGGTTGATTGAGAAGCAGAGTTTCGGCGCGCGGAGATGAACGTTCGCTGAACTGCGCGTTGCCCGTCGTTCCGGCCTAGTGCGCAATTGCGCACGGGGGGCCGGAACCCATACGCCGCGGCAGATATTGTTGGAAAAGCAAAGACACCATTCAGCGGTGCAAAATAACTGCCGCCGGTGGTTATGGGTCCCGGCCTTCGCCGGGACGACGGAAAACTACTACGGAAAACTACTACGGAAAACTATTTCTGCTTCTGTTTCTGCCGCTCCAGAAACTCCTGCCCCTGCTTCATCATCTTCTGCATCAGCTCGTCGGCCTTGGCGTCATCGTCGTCATCGTCCTTGGCGGCTTTGGGCGGTGCCGCTGGATCCGGGCAATTGGCGGACGTTTCCTTGACGCGGGTGTAGACCTTGCCGCCGGCAGCGGTCTCGTTGCACATCACGAAATCCTTGGCGCCGACCGGCACCGGCTTGACGCAAACGACGGTCGCAATGCCGTTCGGAATTGCCATGTCGCAGTTCACCTCGCAGGCCATCACCTGCGAATAGGGATTGGAAGCGGTCACCGTGACCGTCTTCTTGTCGGCACTCAGCGTGCACGTCGCAACCTCAGCCGCGACAGCCGGGCCCACGGCAAAAAGCACCGCCGCCGCACCAATCCAGTTTTTCATGAAAGTCCCGTCCCCTTGCCACCGATGCCCTTTGTCGCGGCGAAATGGAAACGGGTTCGAAGCCAAAGCAACTTGCCAACAGCGTCGTCCCGGCCTAGTGCGCAATTGCGCACGGGGGGCCGGGACCCATACGCCGCGGCCGGCATTGTTGGAAAAGGAAGGCAACGACCAGCAGGCTCAACAATTGCTGCCTGTGGTTATGGGTCCCGGCCTTCGCCGGGACGACGGCTGAAATTACCTCCCGAACTTCTCCGCCAGCACCAGCGTCTCGCGCGTGCGCGTTACATCGGGCCAGTCGCGGTTGAAATCGGCGATCAGCCGGCTCATGTCGGGCGCTGTGGTGGCGCGGTCGAGCGCGGCTTCGTCCGGGAATTGATACATCGCGTGATGCAGCGCGGGATCGGTGAGGCTCCAATAGCGCCACGCCTTCTCGGCGCCGAACGATTTCACGGCATCCGGCAGGTGTTCGCGCGAATACCAGGCGTCGAACGCGGCGCGTTTCGCCGCATCGGCCACGGTGGCGCGGACGACGAAGAGGGCTTTTGGCATCTTATTCTCCCGCAGATATCCCCGACGAACTGTAGATAAACGACAAACCGGCGCAACCCCACACGCAGACGTCACATTGCCGTGGTGATATCATCCCTCACATTGTCATCCCCGAGGTCTCCGTTCATGCCTATCAGCCGTTGTCTTTTCGTGTTTTTCGCGCTTGCGATGCTTGCGCCCATCGCCCCCGCCGGGGCGCAGAGCGTGGCGCCGCTCAAGGAGGCCCAGATCGGTCCCCGTCCGTTCTATCTGGTCGACAAGATGAAGGACGGCCCGCTCAAGGAAAAGCTCAGCCAGTGCACCGGCCCGTTCCATAAAAGCGATTTCTCGATCGGCCATCGCGGCGCGGCGATGGAATTCCCTGAACATAGCAAGGAATCCTATACCGCCGCGGCCCGCATGGGCGCCGGCATCATCGAATGCGACGTAACCTTCACCAAAGACCGCCAACTGGTCTGCCGCCATTCGCAATGCGACCTGCACACCACGACCAACATCCTGTCGGTGCCGGCGCTGGCCGCAAAATGTACGCAAGATTTCAGCCCGGCCGATCCCGCCACCGGCAAGAAGGCCTCCGCCAAGTGCTGCACCAGCGACATCACGCTCGCCGAGTTCAAGACGCTGACGGCGAAGATGGACGGCTTTAATCCGGACGCCACCAATGTGGCCGACTACATGAACGGCACGCCGCGCTGGCGCACGGACCTTTACGCCAACTCCGGCACGCTGATGACGCATGATGAGAGCATCGCGCTGATCAAGAGCCTGGGCGCCAAATTCACACCGGAATTGAAGGCGCCGGAAGTGCCGATGCCGTTCGACGGCGACTACAGCCAGGAAAAATACGCCAGCCAGATGCTCGCCGCCTACAAGGCCGCGGGCATTCCCGCCAGCGACGTGTTCGCGCAGAGCTTCAATCTTGCCGACATACTGCACTGGGTGAAGACCGAACCCGACTTCGGCGCGCAGGCGGTGTATCTCGAAGAACGCTACGAGAAACAGGGCCTCGATACCGGCAAGCCCGAGACCTGGAAACCCTCGATGACCGAGCTGAAGGCATCGGGCGTCCGAATCCTGGCGCCGCCGATCTGGGCGATGCTGACGCTGAACGACAAGAAGGAAATCATCCCGTCGGAATACGCCAAGGCAGCGAAAGCCGCCGGCCTCGATTTGATCGGCTGGTCGCTGGAGCGCGACGGCCCGCTTCATAAGGGCGGCGGCTTCTATCATAAGTCCATCAAACCAGCGATCGACCGCGATGGCGATACGCTGACGGTGCTGGATGTGCTGGCCAAGCAGGTCGGCATCCGCGGCATGTTCTCGGACTGGCCGGCGACGACGACGTTCTATGCGAGCTGCATGGGGATGAAGTAAGAGGCAGCGGATGATAATTCTAGGACGCTGTCATACCCCGCGTATGCGGGGTATCCGGTACGCCGCGGCTTCTCGGCTCAATCGCTGACTTCCCTGGAATATTGGATCGTCCGCCCCCCGTGCGCAATTGCGCACTCGGGCGGACGATGACCCTGAACCTTCCGGCCGGTTGTCCAGTCTAAACGGCCATGCAGCTCCCCTGCCCACTCTATATGCCGTGCGCGCCGCCGTTTCGTCGAACGTCCTGCCCGCGCGACAACGCCAGATGCACCAGTTCCGACTGCCGTGTCGTGCCCGTCTTCCTGAAGATGCGATGCAGGTGCGTTCGCGCCGTCGCCGGCGCGATTCCGAGCCGGGCCGCGACCTCCGGCATGTCTCCGCCTTTCAGCATTTCCTCGACCAAAGCGGCTTCGGCGCGCGTCAGGCCAAACTGCTGTTGCAGCACTTGATGGCGCCGGCCCGCGGCGTCCTCGGGATCGCTGACGAAGACGATCGCCGCCTGCTGATGCCGCGCGATCCATTCCACGTGATGCCGCAGCGGGATCACCAGCAACGACAGCGGCGCACGATCCGGGCTGCGCGAAATCGCGATCTCGTTGCGGCCGCCATTGTTGAAGGGATCGGCGATCGCCAGATGAAGGCTCGCGGTTTCCGACGGCCTTGTGCCGCACAGCACCCCGTCCACCATTTTCAGGCCCGCGCTGAACGATTTTCTTGCGAGCTGGTTTGCGAACAGCACGCGCGCCCTGGAATCGACGATCAGCATGCCGCGATCGAGACTGTCGAGCGCGCTGTGCGAATAGGCACGATCGAGTTCCGCGGATTGCAGGCGGTGCGTGAGCTGCACTGCGCGTTTGAGGTGCGGTGCAAGCGCATCGTACAGCTTCATCTGCTCCGGCCCGAACGCATTCTTTCCGGGAACGACGAACTCGAAGCGCCATTGATCCTCGACGAGAAGCGTCGCCCCCATCACCGAAAGGTAGTTCTGCGGGCGCGACCACTCGTTATAGAATTGACTGGCGTGAAGGGTTTCCTGGCGAAGCACCATGCGGTCGGTCACCGCGGTGCCGACCGGCACGCACGTCATCCGCTCCCAGAACAGGTTCAGCGGGTGATAATGCTGCCCGTAGCTTTGCAGGAACGAAGGATCGGTGCGCGGCGCGACCAGCCTCGGGACGGCCACCGGCGAGACCGCGCTCAGCGATGCATCCTGGGCGCCAAACGCGTCCGCGATGATCTGAAGAACGGCGGGCCACCGATTCGTGTCGGTCGCGGCCTCATAGATATTCTCGATGATGACGAGCAAATCGTCCTGGTTCATCAAGCCCCCACGTCCGCCGCAAAATTGCGGAATCGAACCACTTTGCAACCTCGTAATTAAGACAATGTATCGCCGAGCCCGAAATGCGCAACCATCGGCCCTGACGTACATCATTTGATGTAGCGACCAAGCGACGCGCGAAGTCCGAACTGCTGGCTCGCGTCACATCCATCTTCTAGCCTGAAATTGTAATAGACATCTAGAAATGGGAGTTTCTATGCTTGGATTTTCAGGGCTGAAGGGCGCTTTTGCGGTTCTGTTCGTTGCACTTGGTCTCGCCCCAGCTTCGGCCACGACGCTCAACGTAAGCGTTGGCCAGGACTTCGGAAACTTCGCCAACTCCTACTACACGGTAGATGCGACGTTCGTCCTGCCGGCGGGCTTTTCGAACGCGGTCCTCAATACCTCGTTGTTTGCGGCTGACGATCGCGCCGTGCTTCAACTGAATGGCACGAACGTAAGTGAGACCGGCATTTTTGGGCCAGCGTTGGGGTCGTTTTACTTCCTGCCCGATGGCAGCGACAACGCCGCATACAACTTTCGCAACACCAACAGCACCCTTACGTTCGATCCGATCACTGGACCGTTTGTCGTGGGCACCAACACGCTTCATTTCATCCTCAATAACACAGGCAGTGGGATTTTTGGCGGACCCAGCGGCGGCCATGCAGCTTTGTACTTCGAAGGAGCTGTCTCCTTTGATACGGTTTCCGCCGTGCCCGAACCATCCACCTGGGCGATGATGCTGCTCGGCTTCGCCGGCGTTGGCTTCATCACCTACCGCCGGAAGTCAAAGCCGGCATCACTCGCCGCCCATCCATGTCAGTAACGCGGCGCCGGAAAATTATTGTCATGGCAATGATCATCTCGAGATTGAGGTCGCTCGGCGTGGGAACGCTGGCGTTCCTTTGGATGACGATGGCCCCGGTGTCGGCAGTAACCCTGCTGAACACGCTCACGGAACCTTTCATCGGCCAAGGCACGAACGGCTACATCTTTAGCACTTCCGGGCCCTTCAACATTGGCGTCCCATTCAATTCACTTGGCTCAAACAAAATCACGGAAATCGAGGCCTTTATTTCAACCCCCACCACCGCTGCTGTCGGATTCAATCTTATTCTCATGACAGACGACGGCGGTCACCCCGGAGTTTACCTTTTGTCGGCGGGATTTTCACTTGATGTTAACAGCCCGGTACTGCTCACGTCGCTTGATTGGACCGTAACGCCGGGAACGGCGTATTGGTTGGTCGCATTTGCTTCTCCGGGCACGACTGGCGCTTGGGAATTAAGCCAATCTCTGGGATTGCCGGAGGCCAGAATCGAAGGCGAATTGGCAGCCGCCGTCCCCGAACCCTCGACCTGGGCCATGATGCTGCTCGGCTTCGCCGGCGTGACCTTCTTAGCCTACCGCCGGAAGGCAAGGCCGGCATCGGTCGCCACCTGATCAACCTTCGGCCGAAGCTGCCTGCAGGCTTGGGGTATTTCGAAAGCGAGCCACATCCTTATCAATTGGAAATCGAAATGCGAAAACCTGCGCTGATCGTCTTGTCTGGCCTGGCTGTCTGCCTCGCAAGCATTGCACCTGCCAGCGCCGCAATAGTCACCGTGACCTATAACGGCATCGTTGCAAGCGGAGAGGACCCTGTCGGGTTCTTCCATGCCGGCGACCATCTTGCTGGCGCCGCCTATAAAGCCGTCTACGTTTTCGACACCAGCCTCGGCGAAACCTTGAACTCGCCGGGATGGAGCTATGCGCTTGGAGGGACTTTCTTCGGCTCGCCGTCGCCGGCGCTTAGCTCGACCTTCACGATCGACAATGTGAGTCTCGACTTTGTCCCCAACGCACTCGGGTTCATTCAGGGCATCCACGACACGGCCAGCCTGATCCAGCACGACGTCAAGCGCCTCGCCCAGCTTGGACCAACCACGGAGACCGTGAACCTCATTCATCGATTGGATCGGCTTGACTCGCTTTATCCGGCATCTCTCGCCGGTCCCTTTAGCCACACGGTCGACTCTCAGGACGGCATTTTTGCAATCGTCGATATCGAGTATCGCAATTTTGTCACGGGGATGTATAGCGCGTACGTTCATGCGACACTCGCGCCGACAAGCGTCACGATCAGCAGCGCTGTCCCTGAGCCATCCACCTGGGCGATGATGCTGCTCGGCTTCGCCGGCATCGGCTACGGCGTCTATCGCCGCAACAAGCGGGCGGCCCTCGCGGCCTGACCGACATGAATGCAAAAAGACCGCCCTCGGGCGGTCTTTTTCATTGGAACGGAGTTTGGGCACCCCGCAAGCTCGACGCTCCGTTGGACAATTTTGGCGGCGTCGGCCTGTGCGAGCAGGCACGTCAACTCAGTTTCATAGGCGCATCAATGACCAACCGCAGCTCGATCCTGCTGATCAGCTCCGAGCGAAGCAGCTCGGCGGCGCCGATGGCCTCCTCCGTCTGCCGCAACGTGCTGACATTCGATCCCAGCGACACGATTCCGCCCAGCACCATGGCGATCGATCCGAGAGCGGCGACGTGATTGGCTCCGAACAGGCCGAGCATCGCCACCAGCAACAATGCGATGCCGCCGCCGATAGCCACCTTGGAAGCCATAACAAACTTCCGGCATCGCTCGGCGGCCTCCGCAAGCTCCTCAAGCCGCGCTTCGATCCGTGAAATCTCGTCGGTCGGGTCGTCGTCGGTCATCAGATTCAAGATCGGGGTCCGTAGCGTAGGATGGGTGGAGCGAAGCGATACCCATCAACTGGCTATGCGAAGATGCAAGGTGGTGGGTTACGCTTCGCTAACCCACCCTACGAAGCCCCTCACAACGGCAAATTGTCGTGCTTCTTCGCCGGCATCTCGACCTTCTTGTCTTTCAGCATCGCCAGCGCCCGCGCGATCCGTTTCCTTGTCGAATGCGGCATAATGACGTCGTCGATGTAGCCGCGTTCGGCCGCGATGAAGGGGGACAGGAAGCGGTCTTCGTATTCCTTGGTGCGGGCGGCGATGGCATCGGAATCGCCGATGTCGCTGCGGAAGATGATTTCCACCGCGCCCTTGGCGCCCATCACGGCGATCTGGGCGGTCGGCCAGGCGTAGTTCATGTCGGCGCCGATTTCCTTGGACGCCATCACGTCGAATGCGCCGCCATAGGCCTTGCGGGTGATGACGGTCACCAGCGGCACCGTGCATTGCGAATAGGCGAACAGCAGCTTGGCGCCGTGCTTGATCAGGCCGCCATATTCCTGCGCGGTGCCCGGCAGGAAGCCCGGCACGTCGACGAAGGTCACGATCGGGATGTTGAAGGCATCGCAGAAACGGACGAAGCGCGCGGCCTTGCGTGAGGCGTCGGAGTCCAGCACGCCCGCCAGCACCATCGGCTGGTTGGCGACGAAGCCGACGGTGCGGCCGGCGATGCGGCCGAAGCCAGTGACGATGTTCTTGGCAAACGTTTCCGAAATTTCGAAGAAGTCGCCCTCGTCCACGACCTTCAGGATCAGTTCCTTCATGTCGTAGGGCTTGTTCGGATTATCGGGGATCAGCGTGTCGAGCGACATGTCGAGCCGTTCGATGTTATCAAAACTCGGCCATTCCGGCACGCCGTCGGTGTTGTTGCTGGGCAGGAAGTCGATCAGCCGGCGCATCTGCAACAGCGTTTCGACGTCGTTCTCGAACGCGCCGTCCGCGATCGAGGAGCGCGTGGCGTGCACGGAGGCGCCGCCGAGTTCTTCGGCCGTGACCACCTCGTTGGTGACGGTCTTCACCACGTCGGGCCCGGTGACGAACATGTAGCTCGTGTTCTTCACCATGAAGATGAAATCGGTCATCGCAGGCGAATAGACGTCGCCGCCGGCGCAGGGGCCCATGATGACGGAGATCTGCGGGATCACGCCCGAGGCAATGACGTTGCGGCGGAACACGTAGGAATAGCCCGCCAGGGCCGCCACGCCCTCCTGGATGCGCGCGCCGCCGGCGTCATAGAGCCCGATGATCGGCGCCCTCGCCTTCATCGCCATGTCCTGGATCTTGACGATTTTTTGCGCGTGGGTCTCGGACAGCGAGCCGCCGAACACTGTAAAATCCTTGGCGAAGACGAAGGTCTTGCGGCCGTTGACCGTGCCCCAGCCGGTGACGACGCCATCGCCCGGTACTTTGGATTTCTCCATGCCGAATTCGACCGAGCGGTGCTCGACGAACATATCGAATTCCTCGAACGAGCCCTTGTCGAGCAACAATTCGATGCGCTCGCGCGCGGTCAATTTTCCGCGAGCATGCTGCGCCTCGATGCGCTTCTCGCCGCCGCCGAGCTTGGCGCCTGCGCGCCGTTCCTCGAGGGTGTCCAGGATATCCTTCATGCTGATTTCCGCCCCGTCTTCGGTCCCGATTTGAAGGCCTTCTAACACGGCCTTTTCCGAACCGGAAACACCCTTCCCGCCTCTGGTACCGCCGGTATTTTGCACCTATATCCGCACCCACTGCATTAGGGGATGCAATTGACGGATACTGCTACCGCCGAGCCCACCGGGGCCGTTACCGGGGGCCTGCGAACTCTGCTCCGGCTGGAAGGCCTGGCGCTGTTTTTGGGAATGACGCTGCTCTACTGGGTCTGGGACGGATCGTGGTGGGTCTATGCCGCCCTGTTCCTGGCGCCCGACCTCAGCTTCGCCGCCTATCTATTCGGACCGCGCTTCGGCGCAATGCTCTACAACGCCGCCCATACCTACATGGTGCCGATGGCGCTGATGACCGTGGGCTTTGCCACGGCCGAACCCCTGGTGCTGTCGATCGCGATGATCTGGCTCGCCCATATCGGCTTCGACCGCGCGCTGGGCTACGGCCTGAAATATGCCAATGGGTTTGGGTTCACCCATCTCGGCCGGATCGGGAAGAAGTCGACCTAGGGCGCCGCCTTCCAATTCAGGCCGGTGGCAGGCCGAGCGCCAGCCCGCTCTCGATCCAGACCGGCAATTCGCGCTGATACAGCGCATTGCTTTCCTTGAAGCCGAGCGCCGGTTCCAGCGCGAACGTGCCGAGGACCTCCTTCACTTTCGGATCGCTGTTGGCGGCCACGCACAGTTCCGCCAGCCGGTCGACGATCGGCTGCGGCGTCGCCTTCGGCACCGCCCAGCCCGAGAAGCCGCTCACGGTGAAGAACTTCCCTGTCGCGCCTTGTTCGGGCAGTGTCTTGACGTCGGGGATCGCGGCGACCTTCTTCGAATGCACGGCGAACAGAATGCCGCGATTGCTTTGCAGGACGGGTTGCGCCGCGGTGTAGCTGCCCATCGCGACATCGAGCGTGCCGTCCATCAGCCCCGTCCACATCGGCGCTTCGCCGCGGTAATGGATCGGCTCGATGGTGAGACCATACTGCTTGTTGAGTTCGTTGATCGTGACATGCGGCGACGAGCCCGCACTATAGGTGCCGAAGTTCACCTGGCCCTTCTTGCGCGCGAAAGCGACGAAGTCGTCCAGCGATTTGACGCCGGACTGCAGGCTCGCGATCATCAGCAGCCCGGCGCCCGGGATGATGCTGACCAGCGCCAGGTCCTTGTCCATGTCGTAGCCGGGGTTCTTCATCATGACCCGGTTCATCACATAGGTGGTCGAGATCGAGCACAGGATGGTGAGGCCATCCGGCGCCGAGCGCGCGACTTCCGCCGCGCCGATCGAGCCCGAGGCGCCCGCCTTGTTTTCGTTGACGACGGTCTGCCCCACCTGCCTTGAGATGTACTCGCCAAAGGCGCGGGCCAAGAGGTCGGTCTGCCCGCCTGCCGGGTAGCTGCAGATCATGCGGATTTGCCGCGAGGGCCATCCGGCTTGCGCCGAGGCCCCGCGCAGGAGGAAGGGCATCGCGGTAGCTGCCGTACCGGCCGCGATGAAGTGACGCCGATTGAATTTCACTGACATGATTCCCTCCCCCGAATTTTCCAGGAGCGTAGCGCATCGCCCGGCTTCTGCCATGCGCGAAAGTCGGGACAGATTGGCGCATCCGCCATGGGCCGGGCATAACCGTAGGAAGGGACGGCATCGCTTTCGCGCGCCTATGGCGAGCCGAAGGACGGCGCCGGGTGGAACCGGATTTGACAGGTCATTTCCTGCTTGGTCTAGTTGCACACAACGAAAACACACCGGGGAGACACCGATGCCCAGAGACTGGCGTTTCGTCATTACCGCGGCGATCTTTTTCAGCGGAATTCTCCTGGGCTGCCTCGAGACCAACGCCCAATCGATCCCGAAGGAAGTCGCCGCGCGCACCGAAATCTACGCGATCCCGTCGTTGACGATTTCGGACCAGCAATTCCTGACCGGCGATGCCAACGGCAAGCAGGTCACCGTCGCCGGCGAGTTCCGCATCGCGCAAGGCACCGGAAAACTTCCCGTCGTGGTCTTGATGCACGGTTCGAGCGGCGTCGGCGCCGGCATGGATCCGTGGGTGCGCCAGCTCAACGGTATGGGTATTTCGACCTTCGTGATCGACGGATTTAGCGGCCGCGGCCTCACCGCTGTTGGACCGAACCAGGCCCTGCTCGGCCGCCTCAATTTCATCGTCGACATCTACCGATCGCTGGAGATCCTCGCCAAGCATCCGCGCGTCGATCCGGACCGCATCGTGCTGATGGGATTTTCGCGCGGCGGACAGGCCACGCTCTACGCCAGCCTCGATCGTTTCCAAAAACTCTGGAATAAATCCGGCGCGCAGTTCGCCGCCTACATTCCGTTCTATCCGGATTGCTCGACGAGCTACGCCACCGATACCGAAATCGCCGCACGCCCGATCCGAATCCATCACGGCACGCCGGACGATTATAATCCGGTCTCGAGCTGCAAGGCTTATCTGGCACGGCTGCAGGAAGCCAAGCGCGACGTGGTGCTGACCGAATATCCGGACTCCCAGCACGGCTTCGATTCCGGCCTGCTCGGCGTCAGCACGACGACGGTCTCCACTAACGCGCAGACCGCGCGCAATTGCAAGCTCCGGGAGGGCGAAGGCGGCGTGCTTGTGAATGCCGACACCAAAGCGCCGTTCAGCTACCAGGATGCCTGCATCGAACTCAACCCGCATGTCGGCGGCAACCCGACGACGGCTGCAGAAGCGCGCAAGGCGGTGAGCGACTTTTTACGGGCGCTGTTCAAGCTGGGGTGAATCTTGCCAAGCATACGGCAGCCCTTGGTACCCGCAATTGCGCCGCGCGAATGCGCGCCCGCAATGACGAAATAGTGAAAGTTCCCATCATTGAGCCTTGCCGCGCACGCGATATGGCGCGGAACCCGATGAACCCGTTTGATGTTGCGGCGTTGATTGCCAAACGGAAATGGAGGCCTCAAATGTCTGGATCCAATATCGCGCGCGCGGGCCTGCTGTCGGCATCGCTATGCCTGGCCGGCGGCATCGCCCTGGCCGCGCCTATCTCCCCTTTCACCGCGATGGCGGGTTCGTGGTCGGGCGGTGGCGTGATCAGCACGACGGATGGAGCGCAAGAGCAGCTGCGTTGCCGCGCGTCCTACGATGTCGCCGGGACCGGCGAACAGCTTCGGCTCAGCCTGAGATGTGCCAGCGAAAGCTATAAATTCGATCTGGCGAGCGACGTTCAATACCGTGGCGGCGCGATTTCGGGCTCATGGAGCGAAGCCAGCCGGAACGCCTCCGGGACCCTGTCGGGTCGCGCTGCCGGCGAACGCATCGAGGCCGCAGCGCGGGGTGAAAGCTTCTCGGCCAATCTGTCGTTGACCACGCGCGGCGGCCGGCAGACGGTGTCGATCCGCCCCGAAGGCACCAACATCACCGAGGTCTCGCTCGCGCTCAACCGACGTTAGCAGCCGCCGGCTTTAGACTTATATCGCGGCAATGTCGGTGAGGCATTGCTGCGTCACCGTCATGCGCGCAGCGATATGGACGCTCTCCTTGCAGTCCATGTTCATGGCGAACACGGTATGCGCGCTGCCCTTCTCGGCCCAGCCGACCATCCAGCCCAGCGACGGCTTGCCCTGCTCGGCGCCGAGCAAACCGCTCTTGGCGCGAATGATAGCGTCGCCGACTTTCGTTACCGGCAGGATGTCGCGCACCAGCTCCTGGCTGCGCTTGCCGACCGGCAGCACGCCGCGCCGCAGCCGGTCGATGAAATCAATCTGCTGGACGGGATCGATGCGCAGGTTTCCCGTGAGCCAGAACTGGTCGATGCCGCCGCCGATATCGCGGTTGCCATACTCGAACAGGTCGAGATATTTCTGCATCCGCTCAGCTCCGATGCGCCGGGCGATCTCCTGATAGACCGGCACCGCGGATACCGCGATCGCCGAGCGCAGCGTGTGGTCCTTATTCCAGGCCTCGATGCTGCGGGTCACGCCGTCCCACTTGAAGATATCCTTGTCCGGATCCTCGACCACGCCGGTCTCCAGCGCGATCAGCGAATTCGGAATCTTGAAAGTCGAAGCCGGCAGCTTGTCCTCCCCGGAGCGGACCTTGTCGCTCGCGATCATCAAATAGTCGTCGACCTTGTAACCGACGAAGGTGCCGACTGTCCCGATGTTGAAAAACCGTTTTGCGAGATCGTCGCGAAACTCGCTGCGTTGATAGGAGACATTGGCGAAGCTGCGCGAAGGCAGGATGCTGGCTGCGGCAAGCAGTCCGAGCGCATAACGGCGATTGATCACGGCGAGACGACCTCAAACAACGATGTTGATGCCTTTGTGGTAAAACATTGACAACCAAAACGCCAGATCGCCCTCATCGAAGTCAACCTCGCGGCTTAATTCGCGCTATGGTTGAGCTACACAAACGCGAGCAGGAGCAACAATGCGGCTGATCCTTCTTCCCATGATCTTCTATTTGGCGGGCAGTTCAGTCGTCGTCGCGCAGTTCGTGCCACCCGGCGTCACCCCGCCCGACTACGTCGTCACGATGGTCGTGAACGACGGTGGTAGAGTGGTTGGCCGCCGGACGGTGAAGCACCACGGGAATTGGACGCGCGGGGATCAAGGTAATGCCACGAGCTATTCCTCTGCCAACGGCATCGCCAACATAGCGATCAACAGCGAAGGCTCTGTTTCGCTTCAACGCGGCCAAAAGCCGCCCGGAGACCTCGACGACGAGCCGCGCAATACCGGAGAACGACGGACGCATCTCGGTGAGGTCTGTACCGTGTGGGATCTCTGGCGGACCAAAGGAGACGACCCGTCCCGTTCCGTACTTTCTCATTTCAGCTGCATCACCGATGACGGGATTGAGTTGTCGCACCAGACCACCAGCAACAAATATGGCTCATACGGGTCGGCTGAAGTCGAGCATTTGGAGCGAAGGCCGGTCGCGCCGGAGGAAGTGCAGCCCCCGTTGACGCTCCTCACGCTGGATTGGTGGGATCGGAACCCTTCGGTCGTGACGGCCCGATCCGTCCCCGATCATGAGACGATCATGGAACTTGCCGGTGATTCCGCCGGTGCGGAAAAATCATTCCGCACGACGCGCCGGCACGGTCCGTGGCAATTCGTGGAGGAAACCGTGGGTGGCGCGCGCCGTAGCCTCACGATCAACTACGATTCGTACCGCATGTGGCTGGACTATCGCGACGACGGGTTCGGGTACCCGAAGCGGCTCAGCATAACGAGAGCCGTCTCCGCGCCGACATCGGTGCCGTTGATATCGACGCGGCCAAAGGATCTGAATCGCTCCGAAGTGGTGCTCGGCGAAAGCTGCCGCTGGCATGACATGACGCCCCACATTTCGCACGGCGAGGATTCATGTTTGACGAATGACGGCATCGCGCTGAAGCACCACATACACAGTAGAGCGGGATCGAGGCAATGGCACGCGACTCGCTTTGCGCGGCGTCGGGTCAGCGTCGACGAAATCAGGCCGCCGGCAGAAATTCTCGACCCAAAATTATGGGGGATCGAATGACGGCGCGTCTTCCGCACGCAATTAGTACCTACCGAATCCGCCCCGACAGACGCAGCACGAAAATCAGCACTTCGGCGACCGCCTTGTAGAGCTCTTCGGGAATCTCGTCGCCGATCTCGACATGGGAGAGCGCGCCCGCCAGTACTTCGTTTTCCTCGATCGGGATGTCGTGGGCCTTGGCGAGTTCGATGATCTTGGCGCCGATCGTGCCCTTGCCCTTGGCGACGACGCGGGGCGCGCCGGTCTTGTCGTAATGCAGGGCTACCGCGAGCTGGTTTCGAACCTCGACGCTCATAGCGCGCGATCCACGAAATGCCCGGCCTTGGCGGGAGCGGCCTGCGGCGGCGCGCCGTCGCGGATCACGATCTCGCCGGGCTGCAGTTCGGCTTTGGCGAGCGCCTGGCTCAATTCAAAAGCGCCGGCGCGCAGCTGCGCGGCTGTGGCGGGCCGCTCCGCCCACATCCGCACCGACGTTTTTTCGCCGACCAGCGACACCAGCGCATGGATCGGTCCGGTCGGCTCGACATCCAGCGAAAACCGCGCGCGCCACACCCGCTTGGCAGCCTCGGCCTCGCTGGCGCTGCCGTCGCGGGCAATCTCGAACTGCGCCATCGCCGTGCCCTGCGGCGTCACGAACGGGATTTCGAAATTCCAGCGCGGCGTCGTCACGTCGATCTTCGGGCCCGATCCGTCGATACGATCCGGCAATGAGGCGACCTGCAGCAGGGTCTGCCGCGCAATCGCAGCATCGGTGTCGTCGAGCAGATGGTGCGCCGTGGTGGCAAGCGGCGCGTCCGGCGCGAGCGAGGGCGAAGCTACCGGCTGCGCCGTCGGCGACGCGCCGCGGAACGGCGGCGGCGGCGTATTGGTGTGAACGGTGACGTCGTCGCCGTGCGCATCCCTTGGCACGCCGGTGGCCCGCACGGGATTGCCGAGTTCCTGCAAGGCTTCCTGCAACAGGTTCAAGGTCGCGCCCGCGCTCGGGCCGGAATCCAGCGCAGCCGCGAGAGCCCCCTGCAGGCCGCCGCGCGGTTGCGCGATGTCCTGAGCGACGGGTAACCGCGCCTGCGGCAGCAGGATTTCGTGGACTTCGAGGTCGGCAGTCGCCAATGGCACGAGACCCGGCATGGCACTCGACGACAGACCGGCCGGCGCCGCCTTCATGGCCGCCGTTCCATCCGCGCCGAGCGCCGACTGCAGCGTCTGGCGCAGCACGATCAGCGCGGCCTTCAGATCAGGCACGCCGGATGACGGCACCGCGCCCGCAGCCAGCGATGCCTCGAGGAAAATCCCGGATTTCTGGAACGCGCTCTTGATGTCGCCGCCATCGAGGTTCTGGTCGAGGCTGGTCTGTTGCGCCAGCACCTGCGCGATCGCCTGCTGCAATTTCGGGGGCAGCGCGCCGGAGGAAACGGCCGCGCCGAGATTGGCGAATAATGGCGCAAGACTCTCCTGCTCGGTCGCCGCATTCTGCGCCGCGATCGAGACCGCCGCGCGTTCCGCCGGCGTCAGGACATTCTTGGGCGCGACAATCGTCGGACGGTTGCCCGCGGCGTCGAGCAGCGCCTCCGGCGACAGCGTGACGGCATCGCCGGCGTCGCCGCCCTGCCCGATCAGCGCAAGCCGAATCCCGTCCTTGGTCTGCGACACCGCCAGCTGCAGCGACTGCCCCGCCTGCAGCGGAATTTCCGTGAGCACGTCGATGGAGAGCGCGGCAATCGCGATCCGCACCAGATTGGCGTCGAGAACCTTCAACACCTGCGCATTGACCACGCTGCCCGGCGCCAGCACGAGATCGGGCGCAACGCCGCCAACCTCTTTGGCGGCAAGCACCGGAAGCACAGGATTGATAGAAATCGCCATATCAGAGGTCTCGGCCAGGGGATGAGGCTATCCCGGCGTCGTAAACCTCTCGTTAACGGTCGGCCAGCCGCTGCGGCCTGCTCCTTGTCGTGGCGGCTGGCTGCTCTTCCCGGGCAAATGACGAAAGGAAAGCGGATGATAGACCCGACTCAACTGGACTTCGCGCCGCCCGATGGCACGGCGCTCGCCGACGCGACGGGGGAGCGGATTCGCAACGTCGCCGATTGGCTCAATGCAGTGGTGGATCAGCTTCGCCCGGAGCAGACGCCAGCGAACTGGATGACTGGCACCCGTGAGCCGCACGGCCGGGCTGCGTGGCGACCGGAGCCGCAGCCACCGATTGATTGGCGGTCTCGACCGTTTTGCGGCGCTGCTGGTTCAACAACAACGCAATGCAGGTAAGTGACTGACTGTCTATTTTCTCTTGTCAGTGGCAATCGGCGGCTTAACCGGCTTTGCCTTGATCGTTGAGGGCGGTGAGGATTTATCTAGCTTGGAGATATATTTCTCCACCCACTTCCCTAAATCGACGCCAACACCCATGAACGTCGGCCTCAATATCAAATAGTTTGACGCGGATCGAAGAGTATCGGCAAGCACTCGCTTTGTTCCGACTGCGGGAGGCTTCGACGGACCTAAAGAAATTGCCTCTTGGACATTGAGCAGGATTAAATCCCGTCGCTCCCGAAATAGCGGTTCCGTGATCTCCAACGCCTTCAACGTGACCCGCGCCAGTTCAAGCTGTTCAAGGTTCGCTGCTTCGATCGCCATTGCGGCCGTCACGAAAGCGTGGTCGATCCGGCCTGTTCTGGATAGATCACTAACATCAACTTCAGCGATTGTAGCTGATGCCTCTTCGCTTCTTTCAAGTTGAAGGAAGCATTCAGCAAGAAAAATTTTGTGTAAAGGCAGAACCTGGATTTCGAGCGCACGGGAGTAGCTGTCGGTAGCCTCTTTCCATTCTCCCTTGTGTTTATGCAATTCTGCGATGTCGCCAAGAAGGGTCGCTTTGCCTCGCGGCGTCCAGTAGTCCGCTTCCAACAATTCGCTGTGCAGCGTGAGCGATTCGTTCATCATTGCTACATCTCGGCGAAGCGAACCAAGCAGGCTTAGCAACTGGGCTAACTTGTGTCGCTGCGGAATCGACAATGCCTTATCTTGAGCCTTTGCTTCCGCGACTGCCGCCGATAATTCTTCGTCCGCCTTATGATCATCGCCGATACCAATGAATTGCATGGCCTTGGCACCACGATATTGTAAACGTTCAGCAAGAACTATTTTTTGACTGAGAATTTGGTCAATTAAATCTATTCTTTGCGAGAACGAGAGCTCATCAGCAAATAAGTCCAAACGAAGTTGAAGAATTTCCGCATCGCTTTCGTCGGCCACCGAGCCTAGTTTTTTAAATTCGCGGCGAGCGGCATCTCGGTCGTTCTCCGACCATATGCAAAGGAGACTGTGAAAATAGATGATTTTTCGTTGCCACTCACGCTCAGGAATGTTTGCCCGCAAGCGTTCAAGCACGGCCGGAATCTCGTGCGTGAGGTCTGCTGCGATATGATGGCTCAACAGATTTGCTACGAGTTCCGACATCGCGGGAATGTCGTATTCGAAAATCGATTTTTTCTTGGGCATGCCTGCCCGGAGGGCTGGCTCAGTATGACTCTTGTATAAAATCATATATTTTGTGGTTTCGGCGCGGGCGACGTAAAGTGCTTCCTTCCGATCATCCTTTTCGAGAAATGTGTTTGACCATTCAGCGACCCCAATGCCGCCGGGGACGCGGCTAGCACAGCATTCAGAGAAAATGAGGCCAGAACCGCAAAGGCAAGGGTTGTTTGGCGAGGGCGCGAATCGCTTGTAGCCGATGCCACGAGTATTATTGGCCATGCCTTTCGTATCCTAAAGGTCTATTGCGGATGGGCAGTCATGACCGGGGATTACGCAGTGCTGCTATGGAAAGCTCAACACAGAGAGTTCGCGGAATTGATCGTTCAATTGCCCGGCAACCTCTTGCGCTTCGTCATATGTCACGGTCTTGGCGAACTTCAGAAACAGTGACTTCCGACCAATCGCGGTTTGGCTTCGATCTTCATTCCCTTGCGTTTGATTGAGCCAGAGTATTTCAATCACCGGGCTCGCATTCGGGCCGGTCTCGGAGACCTTGAATTTGATTCCATAGATATCTGTCTGGGGCACGATGTTCTCCGGGCGTTGAGTCGTTCGATACTCGTTGTAGATGTAGTATCGGCCTCCCTCGCCGTGAGTCGCAACCACGCTTCCCCGGGCGTTCAATGCCGGTCTTGACCGCAATTATCTTCACGCTTTGTTCACACCGCCCCGCCTGAGTTAACCCTCAGTCCGGCTTTCGACCGCCGTAAGTCATTGAAGATAAAATGAAATTGAGAGGCGTCGTAAACCTCTCGTTAACCGAGCACCTGATTCAGGGCTTCAGGGCCTTCAGAATGGTCACCGCGGCCGTGAAATCGACCAGCCGGGCCGCCCGGCGGGCCGCGACTTCCTCGTCGATGCCCCATTTCTCGATGTTCCAGTCCTCATCGACATGGGCGGCGGCCCAGACCTCGTCGGCGTTGCGCACGCCGTGGTGCAAGGCCAGCGCCAGCAGCGCCGAGCCCGTCAGGGTCGTCACCACATGCAGCGCCGCAACCGACCAGGGGTCATCAGGGAGTGCCGCCCGCGCCGCCTTGATCGCGGGCTCCGGCTGGGAGACGTGCACGATCCCCTCGGCCAGAAAAAAATGCGCGCCGAGTTCGTTGGCCGCCCAGAACACCACCGGGTCCCAATGCGCGGCTTCTTTCGCCACCAGCGCCTCGGGATGGCCAGCGCGATAGAACAGCAAATCGGTGCCGAGGTATTTCGCGACGTCGTCGGCAACCATTTCGACGCGATCGACGACCCCCTCGCCGACGCTGTTGGCAAAGCGCGTCAGCGGCATCGTCAGGGGATTGATGGTCTCGACCTGCGCATTCCATTCCGCCGCGATCGCGTCCGCGATCTCGCGATTGGGGGCGACGACGTGGCGGCCGGAGGGCGTGCGGATCGGCTTGCCGTCGAGCGTGACGGCAAAGCCGCCATCCGCCTCGGCGACGCCGGCATTGGTGTAAAAGCGCTTGCGCCGTGGCACGCGCGTCGCGCGCCGCACCGCCTCCTCGGGGTCGAACTGAGACTGGCCGGCAACTTCGTCGAATAATTCACGCATCCGCGCGTTATAGCGCTTTTGGATGAAATGGACACCGGTTCGGGTGAGAAAACGTGCCTGCCAGCACCCCTCGCAAGGCTTTCGCCTGATGTCATTTGCCGGCAAAGTAGTTCCCGGTGAAACCAAGATAAGGCCCAAGCGCCCGTGAAATTCCTTGCTGCGATCCTGATTTTTGTAGGCGGCCTCGCCGCCCTGCCGGCGCAAGCCGGATTCCGCTCGCCGGAATCCCTGGTCCGCAATGTCTATGCCTATTACGGCAAGGGCTCTGCCGATCTCTCAAAGGGATTGCCGCGCAGCGCCGAGATCGCGGAACAGTTCTTCGACCGCAGCCTGCGAAGCGCGTGGATTGCCCCGCGCGAGGCGCCTTACGATTTCCTGGTGCAGAGCCCGAGCTGGAAAATCGGCCCGGTATCGACCAAAATCCTGCGCACGGAATTCGACAAGACTTACGTCACTGTCAGCTTCGACAATAACGGCAAAGCCGTCACGCTGAACTTCATCGCCGTCAAGGGCGCCGATGGCTGGGTCATTTCGGACATCGAGAGCCCGCACGATTCACTGCGGCTGTTTCTCGCGCAGTTCAAGCGCTAGAGCCTTTTCTGTTCCGATGGAATCGGAACAGGGCTCTAGATTCTTGATTTGACGCGTTTTCTTGACGCGAACCGGTATCCACTTCGCTGGAAAACGCTCTGGCGGCGCGCTATTCCTCCGGCGCGTTCTCGATCGGATCGAAGCGGTCGGCCTCCAGGCCCAACAGATTCCAGGACTGCAGCATATGCGGCGGCAGCGGCGCGGTGGCGTCGATCACGCCGCCGCGCGGATGCGGGATCATGATCCGGCGCGCCAACAGATGCAGCCGCTTCTGCAGGCCGCCCGGCAATTCCCAGTTTTCCTTGTTGAAGTATTTGGGATCGCCGATGATGGCGTGATCGATATGGGCCATATGCGCGCGCAATTGATGCGTGCGCCCGGTCACCGGCTTCAGCGATACCCAGGCGAGCTTCTGCGCCGAAGCCTCGACGACCGCGTAATAGGTCACGGCGTGACTGGCGCCTTCATCGCCATGCTTGGCGACGCGCATGATGCTGTCGTCCTCGCTCTCTTCCTTGGCCAGATAGGTCGAGATGCGGCCCTGCTTCGGCTTCGGCACCCCCGCCACCAGCGCCCAGTAAATCTTGCGCGCCGAGCGATGGCGGAACGAGCCGGTCAGCGCGGTGGCGGCAAAGCGCGTTTTCGCAATCAAGAGGCAGCCCGATGTTTCCCGATCGAGCCGATGCACCAGCCTTGGCTTCTGGCCCTTGGCGTCGCGCATCACTTCCAGCATGTCGTCGACGTTTCGCGTGATGCCGGAGCCGCCCTGCACGGCGAGGCCCGCGGGCTTGTTCAGCACCATGACGTCGGCGTCCTCGAACAGGATCATATCCCTGAGCGCTTGCAGCGTCTTGGTCGCGGCTTCCGAAAGAGTCCCGCCAACCTTCGGCGTATCGAGCTTGAGCGGCGGAATGCGGATGCTCTGCCCCTCCTCGATCCGGTCCTTGCTGTCGGCGCGCTTGCCGTTGACGCGCAGCTCGCCTTTGCGGACGATGCGCTGGATATGGGAGAAAGACAGGCCCGGGAAACGCGCCTCCAGAAAACGATCGACGCGCATGTTGTTCTCGTCGGCAGTCACGACCACGGTCTGAACCTTGGTCGGCAACGGCGGCGGCTCGGCGACAATCTTCTCCGGCTCCGGAACGAAGGGCGCGGGCTTCGGCGCGCGGGGTGCCGAGGCCGCAAAGCGCGCCGGCGGTTTACCGCCCGGGCGATGCGCCGGCCGTTCGGCATTCGAACCCCGATAAGGACGCGCGCCCTTGGGGCGGTCGCCCGCGGGGCGGAGAGGTTTTTTAACGCGACGGCTCATGATGGCTAGCGGCTCCGGATGAGGCCGTTAGGTAGCCCAAATGCACCGAATCGTCACGGTTTAATCAGGCTGTTTCCGGGGAATGTCGGACCAAACCCGGCCGATCCGGCTTCAATGCCCGCTGCATTTGGCCTCACGCCAGATCCACCTGATGCTCGTGTGGGCGTGGACCGCATGCTGAAGCTTGTCCGCCTGGTCGGCGGCCACGCAGGCACCGGCCGGATTATGGTTTCGCAGGCGCGCGAGGCCGAGATCCGTCCAGGCATCGCCCGCTTCCGGCGTGTCCTTGATCGCCTGTTCCAGGACAGGTTCGGCATCCCCAGACCGGTTCGTGGCCAACAGCATGTGGCCGTAATCCGCGTTCAGATTGGCCAGTGCGCCCGGTTGCTTCAGCGCAATGCCGAACAGTTCATCAGCGAATACCCGATCATAAAAATGAGTGTAGGCGATAATGGCAAAGCCGTGAAAAATCTGGCTTTGCTCGGGTGCGAACAGCGAGGCCTGATTGAAGCGCGCTTTCGCCTCCGTAAAATCGGTTGCGTCAAGGTCAAGCGCTGCCCAGCCGCGCTGGACCAATGCCTCGAACGCCTTGCCGCGCGAGCCATACACCTGGATGGCGATCGAAACGAACACGTCGTCGGCCTGACGAAGCGTCGGCGATTTTTCGACAAGGCCAAAAAACGGTGCTTCGCCGACCGGCCCCTCGAAGCTCTTCTTCGTCACCGATACGCCGGGCGCGACCTCCATGGTCTCGGCTGTCGCCGGAGCGAGCGACAGCCACATCGCAATCGAGATCGCAGCCAGCGCCACAATGCGAGGGGTCATGGTGTCTCCAGGTTCCGCATCTGGGAAGCCGTAGCGCAAACGCCGGGAATCGTCTTGGTTAAATCGGTGTAAATTGGTGTCGGGATCGGCGATGCTGGTTCGAACGCGGAAAGAAGCAAATGGGAGTTGCGGGATGAAGCCGACGACATGGGCCTTGAACGCGTTCATGGCCGTGATCGCAGCGATGTGGGCGGGGACGGCGTCCGCGCAGCAGCCCCCGATGTCCGAGGATCTGGCGTGGAAGCTGCTTGAGCTGGGGCGTGTCATCGACGTGCCCAAGACTGCCGCGCTCTATGCGCCGATGCAGCAGAAGGAACCGTATGAGGGCGTCAAGACCGAACGCGACGTCAAATACGGCCCGGCCGAGCGCCACCTGCTCGATGTCTTCACGCCGGAGACCCATTCATCGGCCCGGCCGGTATTGATTTTCATCCACGGCGGCGGCTTTATCGCCGGCAGCAAGCGCAATCCCGGCAGCCCGTTTTACGACAACATCATGCTGTGGGCGGTGAAGAGCGGCTTTGTCGGCGTCAACGCCACCTATCGGCTGGCGCCGCAATTCGTGTGGCCGGCCGGCGCCGAAGACCTCGCCTCGATTGTCCAATGGGTCACCGAGAAAATCCGCGAACGCGGCGGCGATCCCGGCCGCATCTTCCTGATGGGGCAATCCGCCGGCGCGGTGCATGTCGCCAATTACGTATCGCATCCCGAGCTTCACAAGGTGAAAGGCGGCGGCCTTGCCGGCGCCATCATGATATCGGGCATCTACGACCTGACGGCATCGCCGGTTGGAGATGCCGAGATCACCTATTTCGGCTCCGATCCCTCGCATTATGCCGAACGATCTTCGCTGCGTGGCTTGCTGGAAACAAAAATTCCGCTGATGGCGACGGCCGCCGAACTCGATCCCCCTCGCTTCATCGAGCAATATGAACTGCTGAAACAGGCCACCTGCAAACGCGAGATCGGATGCGCCCGCACGTTCATGCTGCCGCAGCACAGCCACAACTCGGAAGTGTATGCGATCAACACCGCGGATACGCGGCTGACCGATGAGATTATGGAGTTCGTGAAGACCGGGAAGTAGCTGATCTCATTTGCATTCCGCGTCATTTCTCAGCCGGTTGAGGTCGACGCTGGCACTGGAAGATGGACGCTGCTTCATCGCCACATCAGCCGCCGCGCAGGCGGCGTCGCGATCGCCATTCTGCAGCCGGGCGTGGGCGAGATTCACCCACGCATCGCCAAAGTCGGGCGTGTCCTTGACCGCCTGCTCCAGCACCGGCTGCGCATCCTTTGGCCGCTTGGCGACCAGAAGCACCCGGCCGTAATCCGCATTCAGCATCTTCAACGGATTGGGTTGCTTGGCCGCAATCCGGAACAGCTCCTCGGCGAAATCGAGGTCGTTGAAGCGAATTTGGGCAATTGCCGCGAGGCCGTGATAGACTACGCTCTGTTCAGGGGCCACGAGGAATGCCTGATTGAATCGCAGCGCCGCCTCGGGATACTTCCCCGATCCCAGCGCCCGCCAGCCGCGCTTGACCACTTCATCCAACGCCTTCTCGCGCGTTCCGGCCACCTGCACCAGCGCCTTGACAAACTTGTCGTCTTCTTCGCGCTGCACGTCGGTCTTGCCAGCGAAGCCGAAGAACGGCTGCTCTTTGCTGGGGGCAGCATAGGTGCGCTTCGTCACTTGCACGCCGGGGGCGATTTCGACGGTGTCAGCCGACGCGGGATGCACGAACCCTATTGCAAGAAACGCGAACACGCCCATCGTCGACGTGAAAGAAAACAAACGACAACCAATCATTCAGCACTACCCCCACCGCGCTCGCGCCGCAGCTTCGCCCAATAGTCCAGCCGCTTGCGGATTTCGCGTTCAAAGCCGCGGTCGGGTGGATCGTAGAACGTCTGGCGGCCCAGCGCTTCCGGGAAATAATCCTGACCGGAGAACGCATCCGGCGCGTCGTGGTCGTAGTCATAACCCGCGCCATAGCCTTCCGACTTCATCAGCTTGGTCGGCGAATTCAGGATGTGCTTTGGCGGCAGCAGCGAACCGCCCTCCTTTGCCGCGCGCATCGCGGCGCCGAAGGCCTTGTAGGCGGCATTCGATTTCGGCGCGGTGGCGAGATAGATCACGGCTTGCGCGATCGCGAGTTCGCCCTCGGGATGGCCGAGGAAATCATAGGCGTCCTTGGCAGCGTTGCAGATCACCAGCGCCTGCGGATCGGCGAGGCCAATGTCCTCGACCGCCATCCGCACCACCCGCCGCGCCAGGAACAACGGGTCTTCGCCGGCGTCCATCATGCGGCAGAGATAGTACAGGGCGGCATCCGGATCGGAGCCGCGCACCGCCTTATGCAGCGCCGAGATCAGATTGTAATGGCCGTCGGCGGACTTGTCGTAGATCGGCGCGCGGCGCTGCAGGATGTCCTGCAACTGCACGGCGTTGAAAACTTCATCCTTGCGCGCGGCACGCCAGACCTCTTCAGCGAGCGTCAGCGCGGCGCGGCCGTCGCCATCGGCCATCCGCACCAGCACGGCGCGCGCCTCGGCATCGAGCGGCAGCTTCTTGCCCTCGATCTTTTCGGCATGCGCATAGAGCTGTTCCACCGCGACCGGTGTGAGCGACTGAAACACCAGCACCCGCGCCCGCGACAGCAGCGCCGCGTTGAGTTCAAACGACGGGTTTTCCGTGGTGGCGCCGACCAGCACCACGGTGCCGTCTTCCATCACGGGCAGAAACGAATCCTGCTGCGCACGGTTGAAGCGGTGCACCTCGTCGACAAACAACAGCGTGCCCTTGCCGGTCTCACGGCGGGCGCGTGCGGCATCGAATACTTTCTTGAGATCGGCGACGCCGGAGAATACCGCGGAGATCTGCTCGAAATGCAGTTCGGTGGCATCCGCCAGCAACCGCGCCACCGTGGTCTTGCCGGTGCCGGGCGGTCCCCAGAACACCAGCGAACCCAGCGTGCGCGTCTCCAGCATCCGCGTCAGCGCACCGTCGGGGCCGAGGATGTGGTCCTGGCCGACGACATCGCCCAGCGACTGCGGGCGCAACCGGTCGGGCAGCGGGCGTGGCGCGTCCTGCTCCATCCCCGCCGCGGCAAAGAGGTTGGCAGCCTCGCGGGGTTGCTTCGGGCTCATCCGCCGAGCGTCACGTTGATTTGCTGGCCGCCGCGCACCACGGTGATGCGCCAGATCCGCGACTGACTTTTCGACGCCTTGTCGAGATCGCTGGTCTTGGCGATCTTCTGGTTATTGACCGCCAGAATGATATCGCCTTTCTGGAAGCCGACGCCGGCGGCGGTGCCGCCATCGACGAGATCGATGACGACAACGCCTTCGGTCGAGGTGTCCAGACGAAGTTCGTCGGCGACCGCCGGCGAGATGTTGGCGACCTTGGCGCCCTTGAACGGCGAATTGGCCGTCAGCACGATTTCGTCGCGGTTGGTGTCGGGCGCGGTTTCCAGCGGCACCGACAGTTTTATTGTCTTGCCGGCGCGCTGCACGTCGATCTGCGCCGAACCACCCAGCGGACGGGTAGCGAAACGATAGTCGAAGGCGTTGGGATCGTCGATCACCTGCCCGTCGATCGCCACGATCAGGTCGGACAGTTTCAATCCGGCGCGCGCCGCCGGACTGCTCGGCGCGACATTGGCGACCAGCGCACCGGTCGGAAGCTTCAGCCCGAGCGTCTCCGCGATCTCGGGCGTCACCGCCTGCAATTTCGCACCGAGATACGGCCGCTTCACCGCCTTGCCGCCGCTCTTGGCGGAGGCCACGACGACGCGCACCATGTTGGCGGGAATGGCAAAGCCGATGCCCTGCGAACCGCCGGAGCGCGAGAAGATCGCGGTGTTGATGCCGGCGAGCTTGCCGGTCATGTCGACCAGCGCGCCGCCGGAATTGCCGGGATTGATCGCGGCATCGGTCTGGATGAAGAACTGGTAGTCGGTGATGCCGACCTGCGTGCGCGCCAATGCCGAGATGATGCCATGCGTCACGGTCTGGCCGACACCGAAGGGATTGCCGATCGCGAGCACGACGTCGCCGACCAGCAATTCATCGGAATTGGCGAAATCGAGCGTGGCGAACTTCTCCTTGCTGTCCTTGATGCGCAGCACCGCGAGATCAGTGCGGCTATCTTTCAGCACGATCTCGGCTTCGAATTCGCGCTTGTCGGCCAGCGAAATTTTCACCTGATCGGCGCCTTCGATGACGTGGTTGTTGGTGACGACGAGGCCGGAGGCGTCGACCATTACGCCCGATCCGAGCGAACGCTGCATCTGCTCCGGCTGCTGGCCTGGCACGCCGAAGAAGCGACGGAAGATCGGATCGTCCAGCAAGGGATTGCGGTTCTGCACGGTCTTGGCGGCGTAGACGTTGACCACCGCCGGCTGCACCCGCTGCACGATCGGCGCGTAGGACAGCCGCAGCTCGGCCCCTGAAGACGGCACGCGGCGGTCCTGCGCCAGCGCCGGCGTGGCAATGACGGCGGAAACCAGCAGCAGGGCAAGGGATCGAATCAAAATCATGCGAGAAATCCTGGAATGCGTTGGCCTTCATATAGGCCGGAGATAATGGCGAGAGAAGCGCAACAGCCGCAGCTAGGCCACCCGATCGGGCACGTTGATGGCTTCCGGCGCAGCTCCGCTGGACACCCCCCGATGGCTCTCCCCCCACGCCTTGAGCATATCGATCACGGGCCGCAGGCTCTCGCCGATCTCCGACAGGGTGTATTCGACCCGCGGCGGCACCTCGGCATAGACCTTGCGGATCACCAGTTTATCGTCCTCCAGCGCGCGGAGCTGCTTGGTCAGCATGCGCTGGGTAATGGCGGGAATCCGCCGCCGCAACTCCCCAAATCGTTGCGTGCCGGACTGCAGGTGGAACAGAATGACGCCCTTCCACTTACCGTCGATGAGATCGAGGGTGACCTCCACGGCGCAGCCGGGCCGTTGGGTAAAATTCTGCCGTTTCATGCGCTATTTTCCAATAGTATCAAATCGGGGACTAGTTCCCTGAATTTACAGTACTTGCCAATTTGACGCCAGCACGACAGTTAGGCCATCAGCGTTTTCGAGCGAATGGCGACCGGTTCGCGCCCAAGAAAACGCGTCAAATCTGGAACCGCGTTTAGAACTGGCAGGAGACCACACGCATGAAGGCCGTCGGATACCAAAAACCGCTTCCCGTCGAGGACGCCAATTCGCTGATCGATTTCGAGACCGCCAAGCCGGAGCCGAAGGGCCGCGACATCCGCGTCGCCGTGAAGGCGATCTCGGCCAACCCGGTCGATTACAAGGTCCGCAAGCGCGCCGCCCCGCCGGAGGGTGAAACCAAGATTTTGGGTTATGACGCCGCCGGCGTCGTCGATGCCGTCGGTCCCGACGTATCGCTGTTCAAGCCGGGCGACGAAGTATTCTACGCCGGCTCGATCCAGCGCCAGGGCACCAATTCGGAATTTCATCTGGTCGACGAACGCATCGTCGGTCGCAAGCCGAAGTCACTGTCATTCGCGCAGGCCGCCGCACTTCCCCTCACCTCGATCACCGCTTGGGAGTTGCTGTTCGACCGCCTCGGCGCGGTGCCGGGAAAAAGCGTCGATCCGCGCACGCTGTTGATCATGGGCGGCGCCGGCGGCGTCGGCTCGATCCTGATCCAGCTGGCGCGCCGGCTCACGGGCCTTACGGTGGTTGCCACCGCGTCCCGGCCGGAATCGCAGAAGTGGTGTCTGGATCTCGGCGCACATGCCGTCATCGATCACGGCAAGCCGATGAAGGAGCAGATCGAGCATCTCAAAGTGCCGCCGGTCGCGCTCGTCGCGAGCCTCACCTACACCGAACAACACTACAAATCGATTGCGGAGTTGATGGCGCCGCAGGGCAGGTTCGGCCTGATCGACGATCCCGCGGAATTCACCATGAGCGCCTTCAAGGGCAAGGCGATTTCGGTGCACTGGGAGTCGATGTTCACGCGCTCGTCGTTCCAGACGGCTGATATGATCGCCCAGCACATGCTGCTGAACGATGTCGCCGATCTCATCGACAAGGGCGTGCTGCGCACCACGCTCGACCAGACCTTTGGCACCATCAACGCGGCCAACCTCAAGCGTGCGCATGCGCATTTGGAAAGCGGCAAGTCGCGCGGCAAGATCGTGCTGGAGGGGTGGTAACAGGCCAACAATTGGGTTGATCGGGAGCCGGATTCGAGGGACCTTGTCCCTCGTCGATCCGGGACGGCTGTCGCCATAACCCGGCGCGAATTGCCGGGGCTACGGAAAACAGGAGTATTTGGGCGACATGATAAGGATGTTTCTGTTGGCTGCGATTGCGTCAGCCTGCGTCGCCGGCTCCGGCTCGATCGCCGCCGCCCAAGGTACTACCCAAGGCAGCTACCCCGAAAAATCGCTGCAGTTGATCGTGCCCTACCCGCCGGGTGGAGCCGCCGACGTCATCGGCCGCATCGTCGCCAGCGAGCTGGAAACCCGGCTCGGCAAGCCGGTGATCGTCATGAACCGCCCCGGCGGCGGCACGGTGATCGCCGCCAAGGAGGCCGCGAACGCGGCGCCGGACGGATACACCCTGTTCTGGAGCTCCAATTCGACCTTCACATTGCAGCACGCGGTCAAGGAAAACGTGCCGTTCGACAGCGCCAGGGATTTCGAGCCGATCGGCCAGCTCGGCACGCTGACCATGGTGCTGGTCACCCATCGCGACAACCCGATCAAGGACGTCGCGGCCCTGGTGGCGGCCGCGAAGGCCAATCCCGACAAGCTATCGCTGGCGTCCTTTGGCGCCGCGACCATCTCGCATTTTGCCGGGGAGATGTTCAAATCGAGTGCCGGGATCAAGATGGTCCACCTGCCCTACAAGGGTAGCGCTCCGGCGATGAACGATTTGATGGGCAAGCACATCGAGTATCACGTCGATACCGTGATCGCCGTCAGGCCGCAGCTCGAAGCCGGCACCGTTCGCCCGCTCGCCGTGTTCTCCGCCAAACGCTCGCCGTTCATGCCCGACATTCCGACGCTCGCCGAACTCGGTTATCCCAAGATCGACCTCGTCTCCTGGGGCACGCTCGTTGCACCGAAGGCGATTCCCACGGCCATTCGCGACCGGCTGGCCTCGGTGCTGGAAGAAGCAATCGCGAGCCCCGCGGTGATCGAGCGCTTCCAGAAGGTCGGGTTCGAACCCGGCTTCAAGCGCTATCCGGACTGGCCGGGATTCATTGCCAAGGAAACCGCCGAAATGAAGGAACTGGCCCGCACCGCTGGCATCAAGGAAGAATGATCCTGATATGACCGAGCCTTGATATGACAGAACCTTGCGACCTGTCCGCGGTAGCGGCGCGGGCATTGATCGGCGACCGCGCGCTTTCGCCGGTCGAATTGCTGGACAGTTGCATCCGGCGCATCGAGGCGATCGATCCCGCGGTGAATGCGATCATCGCGCGCGCGTTCGAGTCGGCGCGCGAGACGGCGCGGCAGAGTGAAGCCGCCGTCATGCGCGGCGACGCGCTGGGCCCGCTGCACGGGCTGCCGCTGGGGGTCAAGGATCTGATCGACGCCAAGGGGCTGCCGACCAGTTTCGGCAGCGTGCTGTTCGCCGACAATATCGCCAAGGACGACGAAGCCATTGTCGCGATGCTCAGGCGCGCCGGAGCGATCGTTCTCGGCAAGACCAACGTCCCCGAATGGGGCGCGGGCGGCAACACCCGCAATGCGCTGCATGGCGCGACCGGCAATCCCTTCGATCCCGAACGATCCGCGGCCGGCTCGTCCGGCGGATCGGCAGTGGCGCTTGCCACCGGCATGGTGCCGCTGGCGACCGGCTCCGATACCGGCGGATCGGTGCGCAATCCCGCCGCCTTCTGCGGCGTGGTCGGATTCCGCCCATCGCCCGGGTTGATTGCGAGCAACAGCCGCAACATGGCCTGGCTGCAAATCTCGCAGCTCGGCCCGATGGCACGCACCGTATCGGATGCGTGCCTGATGCTCTCTTGCATGCTGGACCGCGACGCGCGGGATCCGCTTTCTGCGATCCTGCACGCCGGCGGCTCGCCCGCGCCCGCCGCCTATCGCGATCCGCCGACCACCGATCTTGCCGGTCTAAAAATTGCGGCAACGACCGATTTCGGATTCGCGCCGACGGAGCGTGCGATCGCCGAAACCTTCAGGACCAAGCTTGCAAGCTTCGGATCGGCGTTCCGAAGCGTCGAATGGACCCATCCGGATTGCAGCAATGCGGATGAGGTGTTCGCGGTCCTGCGCGCGGTCGCCTTCCTCGGCCGCCACCGCGAACTTGCGGAAAAGCATCCGGACAAGGTCGGCCCCAATATTCGCGACAACGTCGCCGAGGGGCTGAGCTATTCGGCACTGGACGTCGCGCGCGCCCTGTCGATGCAGACCGAGATGTATCGCCGCTGGCAGGCATTTTTCGGCGAGCACGATTTCGTTCTCGCGCCCGCGATCACGATCAGCCCACGGTCGTGGTCGGAACTCTACCCCGCCGCCATCGACGGCACCCCGACAAAATCCTATTTTCACTGGCTGGCCATGGCCTATGCGGTCACCAATGTCGGACATCCCGTGGTGGCGATACCGGCGGGGCGCGACGGCGCCGGGATGCCGTTCGGCATCCAGCTGATCGGGCCGAGAGGCGGCGATCTCGCAACGCTGTCGGTGGCACGCGAAATCGAGGCGCTGCTGTCAGCCAATCCGCAGACCGCCCGTCCCGTTCCCGATCTCGCCTGGTTGGGCCAACAGCAGCCGATCGCCGCCAAGCCGGGATTCCGGGATTTCGATTGACGATGCAGGCGTCGCGCGGCGTATTCATGCCGGCGCGACACCCTCGACAAAGATCAGGCGGCGGTCGATCGCGGTTCGCCTGTGCTTCAACGCCTCGGCGTATTCCGGCGAGGCGTACCATTCGCGTAAGCGTTCCATCGACGGGAATTCGACGACGATCAGGGTCTTCGGCGGCGGGCCGCCTTCGGCTGCTTCAGCGGCGCCGCCGCGGACCAGATAGCGTCCGCCATACTGTGCGATCGTTGGCGCCGCGATGTTGCGATAGGCCTCGAAGCCTGCCGCGTCCTTTACGTCGACTTCCGAAATGACATAGGCCGACATCGTTTCACCTCACGCGATGGTCTGGATGATGCCGCCCTCGGCGCGCAACGCCGCGCCGTTCGTAACCGACGCTTCCTTTGAGCTGACATAGACCACCATGTTGGCGATCTCATCGACACTGGCGAAGCGCTGCACCAGCGAGCTCGGACGGTGCTGCTTGACGAAATTCGACGCCGCCTCCTCCACCGATTGGCCGTTCTGCTTTGCCAGATCCTTGACGAAGGTCTCGACGCCCTCCGACATCGTCGGCCCGGGCAGCACCGAATTGACCGTCACCGCCGTGCCGCGGGTCAGTTCGGCAAGGCCGCGCGCGACCGCGAGCTGCGCGGTCTTGGTCATGCCGTAGTGGATCATCTCCTTTGGAATATTCAGCCCGGATTCCGACGAGATGAAAACGATGCGGCCCCAATTGCGCTTCAGCATGCCCGGCATATAGGCTCGCGACAGCCGCACGCCCGACATCACATTGACCTCGTAGAAGCGGCTCCAGTCTTCGTCGGGAATATCGAAGAAGTCCTTGGGCTCGAAGATGCCGGCATTGTTGATCAGAATATCGACATCAGGCAGCGCGGCCAGCAGCGCCTTGCATCCCCCGGCGGTCGAGACGTCGGCGGCCACGCCGCGGACCTTGGCGCCGGGCCTGGCCTTGGTGATGGCGGCGACCGCGCTATCGATCTTGCCCTGCGTGCGGCCATTGACCACCACGCTGGCGCCCGTTGCCGCAAGGCCCTCGGCGATGGCGTGCCCGATGCCGGCCGTCGAGCCCGTGACCAGCGCGGTTTTTCCCGAGAGATCGATGTTCATTGGATATCTCCATTGCTGATGAGGGAGATATTGGAAGCGTCGGACGCAGCCGCAATCGTTCTCTTCAGTTCGTGAACCCTTTCAAGACGGCCTCCTCGCTTTCACCGTAGAGGACCCTTTCGAGTTGCTCGGCAAACCCGCGGACGGCCTCATACTCCGCCAAGAAGCGGATCGTGGCGCAGTTCTGCAGGTCGGCATCAGGCGTTTTCTGGACCTCGGAGGCAAGCTCGAGGTGCACAGGAAGTGTTCCTCGGGTGTTGAGCGGCTTGATGGTGATCCTGAGATGACATTGGTCGAGGCTGCCCTGTTTCTCTCGGCTCCAGAAGCCGCCCTCAACTGTTGGCGGGCTGGCTGACGTCAACGGGAAAGCCCGAAGGCCGGCGACGAACGCATGCTTCACACTATCGGGATTACCCCACGCTGATCCCTGCCCAGAGAACGCACCTGATCGCGCCGTCGCGGTGATTTGACCCGTTCCGTCGTCATCCGGCCTGTACGTAATCCGCAGTTCCGCTACGCTCATTCTGCAATGCTCCGGTGAGGTCACCATTCGGATTATGGTTCGAACCACCCTATCGGGGAAGCGAACGCTCGCTTTGCCAAGGCAATAAAAAAGCGGCGCCCGAAGGCGCCGCTTTTGAAAACTGATTTCGGAAAAGCTTACGCCGCTTCGGCGGACTTTTCCTGCACCGGGCCAGAATCCTTGCCCTTGGCGTCGACGTCGCGGTCGACGAATTCGATCACGGCCATCGGCGCGTTGTCGCCGTAGCGGAAGCCGGCCTTGATGATGCGGGTGTAGCCACCCTGGCGGTCCTTGTAGCGGGACGCCAGCACGTCGAACAGCTTGCGGACCTGATCCTTGTCGCGCATCTCGGAGATCGCCTGGCGGCGCATCGAAAGACCGCCCTTCTTGCCGAGGGTGACGAGCTTTTCGACGATCGGGCGCAATTCCTTGGCCTTGGGCAGCGTGGTGACGATCTGCTCGTGCTTGATCAGCGCCGCGCACATGTTGGCGAACATCGCTTTGCGATGCTCGGCGGTGCGGTTGAGCTTCCGATGAACCTTGCCGTGACGCATGTTGAATTCCTCAATACTCGATCTGTCGCGACGGTTCGTCGGACTTGTTGCTCAGGTGGGCCGCCTGTGTTCGCCCTGTCATTCCGGACGTCGCGAAGCGGCGATCCGGAATCTCGAGATTCCGGGTTCGATGCTGACGCATCGACCCGGAATGACGAAATCTCAATAATGGTCTTCGAAGCGCTTGGCCAACTCGTCGATATTCTCCGGCGGCCAACCGGGCACTTCCATGCCGAGATGCAGACCCATCTGGGCCAGCACTTCCTTGATCTCGTTCAGCGACTTGCGGCCGAAGTTCGGGGTACGGAGCATTTCCGCTTCCGACTTCTGCACGAGGTCGCCGATGTAGACGATGTTGTCGTTCTTCAGGCAGTTTGCCGAACGCACCGACAATTCGAGTTCGTCGACCTTCTTGAGGAACGCCGGGTTGAACGCGAGATCGGGGATGATCTCCTGCGCGACTTCCTTGCGCGGCTCTTCGAAGTTCACGAACACGTTGAGCTGATCCTGCAGGATGCGGGCGGCATAGGCCACCGCGTCTTCCGGCGTGATCGCGCCGTTGGTCTCGATCGTCATGGTCAGCTTGTCGTAATCGAGGATCTGGCCCTCGCGGGTGTTCTCGACCTTGTAGGAGACCTTGCGGACCGGAGAGAACAGGCTGTCGACCGGGATCAGGCCGATCGGCGCGTCTTCGGGACGGTTACGCTCGGCGGCGACGTAGCCCTTGCCGGAAGCGACGGTGAATTCCATGCGGATTTCAGCGCCCTCGTCGAGCGTGCAGATCTGCAGATCGGGATTGAGCACCACGACATCGCCGACGGTCTGGATGTCGCCGGCGGTGACGGCGCCGGGGCCCTGCTTCTTCACGACCATGCGCTTGGGGCCTTCGCCCTGCATCTTGATCGCGATGTCCTTGATGTTGAGCACGATGTCGGTGACGTCCTCGCGAACGCCCGCGATCGAGGAGAACTCGTGCAGCACGCCGTCGATATGTACCGACTGCACGGCGGCGCCCTGCAACGACGACAGCAGGATGCGGCGCAGCGCGTTACCGAGCGTCTGGCCGAAGCCGCGCTCGAGCGGTTCTGCGACAACGGTCGCGAACCGGGTCGAATCGGTGCCCGGCGTGATCTGCAGCTTGTTCGGTCGAATGAGTTCTTGCCAATTTTTCTGGATCGTCACTGTGTCACCCATGTGTCAGTCCTTTGGGCCAGTCGATTGCCCGCAACTGACGTTGGAGATCGCGGATCAGCCCGCGGCTGTCGAAATTCCAAAACAATCGCGCGGCGGATAAATCCGCCCGCGATCGAATATCAAACGCGCCGGCGCTTGCGCGGACGGCAACCATTGTGCGGGATCGTCGTCACGTCGCGGATCGATGTGACGGTGAAGCCCGCCGCCTGCAGCGCACGAAGCGCCGATTCGCGGCCCGAACCGGGGCCGGCAACTTCCACTTCCAGCGTGCGCATGCCGTGTTCCTGCGCCTTCTTGGAAACGTCTTCGGCCGCGACCTGCGCGGCATAGGGGGTCGACTTGCGCGAGCCCTTGAAGCCCATCGTGCCGGCCGACGACCAGGCAATGGTGTTGCCCTGCGCATCGGTGATGGTGATGGTCGTGTTGTTGAACGACGAATTCACGTGCGCGATGCCGGAGGCGATGTTCTTGCGTTCGCGGCGGCGTACGCGGGTGGCTTCCTTGCCCATTTCAAAACCTTTCCTGTGATCTCAAACGCCGCCGTAGTGCCAGCGGCTACACCTAAAACGCGAGAAGCGGACGATGAGGAGCGAATGGAAATTCGCCGCCCCTCGCCCGCTGTTCGCGAACTTATTTCTTCTTGCCGGCGATCGACTTGGCCGGGCCCTTGCGCGTACGCGCATTGGTGTGGGTGCGCTGACCGCGCACCGGCAGGCCGCGACGATGACGAAGGCCGCGATAGCAGCCGAGGTCCATCAGACGCTTGATGTTGATGCCGACCTCACGACGAAGATCGCCCTCGACCAGATAGTCGCGGTCGATGACTTCGCGGATTTGCAGAACTTCCTGGTCGCTGAGCTGGCTGACCCGACGCTCGGCCGGGATCTTCACCTTCTCGATGATCTCGGCCGCATTCTTCTGGCCGATGCCATGGATGTACTGGAGCGCGATCAGCACGCGCTTGTTGGTTGGGATATTCACGCCGGCAATACGGGCCACGGACTTCTCTCCTGTCGCCGATCCCTCGCGGACCGGACCATGTTCTTTGCTAACTCGGGCAGGTGTCCGCAAACGCGAACACGACGCCCGTCCCCTCAGATTCTTTGGGGCCCGGCATCGTCTGAAACTATCCGACTTGGATGCGGGGCTTATTAAAGGATTCAACTCGGTTTCGTCAACCGTCTCTATCGTTTAGCTCGCTTTTTCGTGACCTTTTTCACGGCCTTCTTGGTGGTCTTTTTGGCGGTCTTTTTGCCCACTTTCTTGGCAGTTTTCTTGGTCGCCTTTTTGGCCGTCTTGGCGCCCTTGGATGCTGCTTTGGAGGCCTTTGGAGCGGCTTTGGCGGCCTTCTTGGCGGTTTTGGCCGGCTTTTTGCCCGCTGGCTTGGCGGTCTTCCTGGTGCCCGCCTTGGCCTGTTTGGCCGGTGCGGTCACCTTGGGTTCCGCCGCGCCGATCGCGGACAGGATGCGGTTAATTTCACGCGTAACGTGCTCGATGGTCATCATGCCATCGACGGTGAGCAGCTTCCGGCGCTCCGAATAGTAGTGAATCAGGGGCTCGGTCTGGGTCCGGTAGCTCGCCAGCCGCTTCGAAAGCACCTCCGGGGTGTCATCGATTCGCACTTCCTCGCCCCGCGCCCGCATCTCGGCAACGCGATTCTCGACACGGTCGAGCAGCGCGCTCTCGTTGACGCGCAGTTCGACCACGGCATCGAGCTTGATGTGCTTCTTCTTCAGCAGCTCATCGAGGGCCGCAGCCTGCGGCACCGTGCGCGGAAAGCCGTCCAGAATGAAGCCGTTCGTCATGTCCGGCTGGTCGAGGCGGTCGGAGATGATTCCGATCACGATTTCGTCCGGCACCAGCGCGCCGCTCGCCATGATGTCCTTGGCTTGCAGGCCGACCGGCGTCCCTGCGGCCACCGCGGCGCGCAACATCTCGCCGGTCGAGAGCTGGATGATGTGATGCTTGTTAACCAGCCGCTGCGCCTGGGTCCCCTTGCCCGCACCCGGCGGTCCCAGAAGGATCAATCTCATGACAATTCGCCCCCCGGCATGGTGAGCGAACGCCGCACACCTGTGATTGTGATTTCAGACCGCGAAACGAATCCACCTAGCGGCGGCGGCCCTTGAGCTTGGATTTCCTGATCAGCCCTTCATACTGATGAGCGAGCAGATAGCCCTGCACCTGCGCCACCGTATCCATCGTCACGCTGACGACGATCAGAAGCGAGGTTCCGCCAAAGTAGAACGGCACCGCGGCATAGGAAATCAGTATTTCGGGAATCAGGCAGACGATGGCCAGATAGATCGCGCCGAGCACCGTGACGCGCGACAGCACGTAGTCGATATATTCGGCGGTGCGCTCGCCCGGACGGATGCCGGGGATGAAGCCACCGTGCTTCTTCAGATTGTCCGCGGTCTCGGTCGGGTTGAACACGATCGCGGTATAGAAGAAGGCGAAGAACACGATCAGCGAGATATAGCAGAGCAGGAACAGCGGTCGGCCGTGGCCGAGCTGCGTGGTGATCCACTGGAACCATTCCGGGCCGGAGCCGGCGTTGAAGTTGGCGACCGTGGCCGGCAGCAACAACAGCGACGAGGCGAAGATCGGCGGGATCACGCCTGAAGTATTGAGCTTGAGCGGCAGATGCGAGGACTGACCCTCGAACATCTTATTGCCGACCTGACGCTTCGGATACTGGATCAAAAGCCGCCGCTGTGCGCGTTCCATGAACACGATGAAGGCAATCACGGCGACCGCCATGACGATGACGATCAGGATCAGGCCGGTCGACAGCGCGCCCTGACGGCCGAGTTCGAGCATGTTGGCGAGCGCCGACGGCAGCTCGGCGACGATGCCGGCCAGGATGATCAGCGAAATGCCGTTGCCGATGCCGCGCGCGGTGATCTGCTCGCCGAGCCACATCAGGAACATGGTCCCGCCGGTCAGCGTGATCGCCGTGGAGATGAGGAAGAACGGCCCGGGGTCGCTGACGACGTTGCCGGCGCCCTGCAGGCCGACCGCGATGCCGTAGGACTGGAACGCGGCGAGGATCACCGTGAGATAGCGGGTGTACTGGTTCAGCGTCTTGCGGCCCGCCTCACCTTCCTTCTTCAGCGCTTCAAGCTGCGGGGAGACGGTGGTCAGAAGCTGGATGATGATCGATGCCGAGATGTACGGCATGATGTTCAGCGCGAAGATCGCCATGCGATTGATGCCGCCGCCGGCGAACATGTTGAACATGCCGAGAATGCCGCCGGCCTGCGATTTGAACACCTGTTCCCAGGCGGCGGGATCGATGCCGGGCAGCGGGATATAGGTGCCGAGCCGATAAACAAGCAGCGCACCCAGCGTGAACCAGATGCGCTTCTTCAGTTCGTCGGCTTTGCCGAGCGCAGAGAAATTGAGGTTTGCCGCAAGTTGTTCTGCTGCTGAGACCATGTCTAGGCTTTCTCCCGCCGTCTCTCACGCCTCGAGCCCCTGGCGGGGCTGTCGGCAGACGCCGGACATTATTTGGTGCTCGGCTTCGATAAGTCCATCGTTCTATCGGCGGATTGCCAGCGCCTTTCGCGGGCAATGACGCAGATGTTACGCTGCCTCGCCTTCTTCCTTCTTGGCCGGAGCCAGGATCTTCACCGTGCCGCCGGCCTTCTCGACCGCCGCAATCGCGGGCTTAGAGGCGCCGTGCGCCTCGATGGTCAGTTTGGCCTTGATTTCGCCGCGGCCGAGCAGCCGCAGGCCGTCCTTGGCGCGGCGCAGCACGCCGGCCTTCACCAGCGATTCGACGGTGATGGTTTCCTCGGCGTCGACCAGCTTGGCCTCGATCGCGTCCTGCAGACGGTCGAGATTGATCTCGGCGAAATCGAGCTTGAAGATGTTGTTGAAGCCGCGCTTCGGTAGACGCCGATGCAGCGGCATCTGGCCGCCCTCGAAGCCCTTGATGCGCACGCCCGAACGCGCGGTCTGGCCCTTGCCGCCGCGGCCCGCTGTCTTGCCTTTGCCCGAACCGATGCCACGGCCGACGCGCATACGCTTTTTGCGCGAGCCGGCATTGTCGGCGATATCGCTGAGCTTCATCGCGAGATTCCTTTATCTTGGGAGCATGATCTTGACCGAAAACCGGTCCCCACTTTTCGGGATCATGCTCCTCCTTGCTTTAAGTTACTTCTCGTCGACGACGCGGACGAGATGTTGAACCTTGGCGATCATGCCGCGAATTGCAGGAGTGTCCTGCAACTCGGTGACGCGACCGATCTTGTTGAGCTTGAGGCCGATCAGCGTCGCACGCTGCGAGTGGTGGCGGCGGATTGCGCTGCCGGTCTGCTCGACCTTGATCATCTTTGCGGCCTTGGCCATCGTCTTGACTCCGAACGGCGCGGGAAGATGCGCCTGATTGTTTATTCAGTCACCACTTCGGCATCGCCACCGACACGGCGCGACTGCAGCGTGGACACCTTGATGTTGCGGCGTGCCGCCACCGAACGCGGCGAATCCTGATGCTTCAGCGCGTCGAAGGTTGCGCGAACCATGTTGTAGGGGTTCGACGAGCCGATCGACTTCGCCACCACGTCCTGGATGCCGAGCGTCTCGAACACCGCGCGCATCGGACCGCCCGCGATGATGCCGGTACCAGCGGGAGCTGCGCGCAGATAGACGCGGCCCGCACCGTGACGGCCGGCGATATCGTGATGCAGCGTGCGGCCTTCGCGCAGAGCAACGCGCGTCAGGTTACGCTTCGCCGATTCCGTCGCCTTGCGGATCGCCTCGGGAACTTCGCGCGCCTTGCCGTGGCCGAAACCGACCCGGCCCTTCTGGTCGCCGATCACGACCAGCGCCGCAAAACCGAAGCGCTTGCCGCCCTTGACGACCTTCGCCACACGATTGATGTGGACGAGCTTGTCGACGAATTCACTGTCGCGCTCTTCCCGGCCGCCCCTGTGGCCGCCACCGCGCTCGCGTTCACCTGCCATGGTGTTTTCCAATCTCTTAGAGGCAAAAGCCTCTGTCCGTTCAAAACCAGTTGTTAGAAGCTCAATCCGCTTTCGCGAGCCGCATCCGCGAGCGCCTTGACGCGCCCGTGATAGAGATACTGACCGCGATCGAACACCACTTCCTTGACGCCCTTCTCCACGGCGCGTTCCGCCAGCAGCTTGCCGACGGCCTTGGCCGCATCGATGTTGGCGCCCGTGTTGCCGCTCTCGCGCATCGTCTTCTCCAGCGACGACGCGGAAGCCAGCGTCTCGCCCTTCAGGTCGTCGATGACCTGGGCGTAGATGTGCTTCGACGAGCGGAACACCGACAGACGCGGACGTCCATTGGCGGTGCGGCGCAGTGAAATTCTCACACGCTGCTTGCGCCGGGCATTTGTAACTTTCAGTGACATGACCGGCTCCGTTACTTCTTCTTGCCTTCCTTGCGGAAGATGAATTCGTTGGCGTACTTCACGCCCTTGCCCTTGTAGGGCTCCGGCGGACGATAGGAGCGGATCTCAGCTGCGACCTGACCGACGCGCTGGGAATCATTGCCCGTGATCGTGATCTCGGTCGGCTTCGGCACCACGATAGTGATGCCTTCCGGGATCGCGTAGACGACATCGTGGCTGTAGCCGAGCGCGAGCTGCAGGTTCTTGCCCTGCAACGCGGCGCGGTAGCCGACGCCGGTGATCTCGAGCTTCTTCTCGAAGCCCTTGGTGACGCCCTCGACGAGGTTCGCGACCTGCGCGCGCGCGGTGCCATACATGGCCTGCGCGCGATTGGTCTCGAGCCGCGGCGCAACCTTGACCGCGCCGTCCTCGAACTTCACTTCGACGTCGTCATGCACGACGAACTGAAGCTGGCCCTTCGGCCCCTTCATCTTGACGGTCTGCCCTTCGACGGTCGCCGTCACACCGGACGGGATCGGCACGGGGCGTTTGCCAACACGTGACATGGCTAAAATCCTTCCTCAGAACACCGTGAAGAGAACTTCGCCGCCCACGTTCGCTTCACGCGCTTCGTGGTCAGCCATGATTCCCTTCGGTGTCGACAAAACCGAAATACCGAGACCGTTGTTCACGCGCGGCAGGTTCTTCACCGAGGCGTAAACCCGACGGCCGGGCTTCGACACGCGCTCGATTTCGCGAATGACCGGCTCGCCGTCGAAATATTTCAGTTCGATCTCGAGCTCGCTGCGGCCGGACGAATGCTCGACGCTGGCGTAGCCGCGGATGTAACCCTCGGACTTCAGCACTTCGAGGACATTGGCGCGCATCTTGGAGCCCGGGGTCGAAACCTTGGACTTCGAGCGCATCTGCGCGTTGCGGATGCGGGTGATGAGATCGCTGATCGGATCGTGCGTTGACATCTGACGACCCTCCTTACCAGCTCGACTTCACGAGCCCGGGAACCAGGCCCTTGGAGCCGAGTTCACGCAGCGCGATACGGCTGAGCTTGTTCTTGCGATAGACCGAACGCGGACGGCCGGTGAGTTCGCAGCGGTTGCGAATGCGCGTTGCCGACGAGTTGCGCGGCATCTGGGCAAGCTTCAGCGTCGCGGCGAACCGCTCTTCCATCGGCTTGGTCTTGTCGGCGATGATCGCCTTCAGCTTCGCGCGCTGGGGGGCGGCGTTCTTCGTCATCCGCTTGCGCCGGTTGTTCTTCTCGATCGAACTCTTCTTTGCCATGCTTGGCTCCTGGGTTTCCGCGTTTGAGAGGCTTTAACTGCGTCTCACTGCCGGAACGGGAAATTGAAAGCGGTCAACAAGGCCCTCGCCTCGTCGTCGGTCTGCGCCGTGGTGCAAACCGTGATGTCCATGCCCAATGTATCCCCGGCCTTGTCGAAGTCGATTTCGGGGAAAATGATGTGCTCCTTGAGGCCGAGCGAATAGTTGCCACGGCCGTCGAAGCTCTTGGCGTTGAGGCCGCGGAAGTCGCGCACGCGCGGCAGCGCCACGTTCACCAGGCGGTCGATGAACTCGTACATCTTGGCCTTGCGCAGCGTGACCTTGCAGCCGATCGGCTGGTTTTCACGCAGCTTGAAGGTCGCGATCGCGACGCGCGAATAGGTCACGATCGCCTTCTGGCCAGCGATCAGCGACAGGTCGGCAGCCGCCGTCTCGGCCTTTTTGCGGTCGTTGACCGCCTCGCCGACGCCCATGTTCAGGACGACCTTGTCGAGACGCGGAACCTGCATGACGTTGGCATAGCCGAACTGCTCGGTCAGCTTGCTGCGAATGCTCTGGTCGTACTCCGCGCGCAGGCGCGGCACGTAAGCGGTATCAGCCATCGATCTCTGCTCCCGAGCTCTTGGCAATGCGTACCTTCTTGCCATCAGCCTGAATCTTGAAGCCCACGCGGGTCGGCTTTCCGTCCTTGCCGACATACGCGATGTTGGACAGGTGGATCGGCGCCTCCTTGGAGATGATGCCGCCTTCCTGGGCCTGGGTCTGCTTCTGGTGACGCTTCACCAGGTTGACGCCACGGACGAGAGCCTTGTTCTCGTCGGGACGCACTTCGAATACTTCGCCGGTACGGCCCTTGTCGCGGCCGTTCAGCACGATGACCTTGTCACCCTTCCGGATCTTGGCAGCCATCACAGCACCTCCGGCGCAAGCGAGATGATCTTCATGTGGTTCTTGGCGCGCAGCTCGCGCGGCACGGGCCCGAAGATACGGGTGCCGACCGGCTCGGACTGATTGTTGATCAGCACGGCGGCGTTGCGGTCGAAGCGGATGACCGAGCCGTCGGCGCGGCGGATGTCCTTGCGGACACGCACCACGACAGCCTTCATCACGTCGCCCTTCTTCACCTTGCCGCGCGGAATCGCTTCCTTGATCGACACAACGATAACATCGCCCACGGTGGCATAGCGGCGCTTGGAGCCCCCAAGCACCTTGATGCACATGACACGGCGTGCGCCTGAATTATCGGCCACGTCGAGGTTGGTCTGCATCTGAATCATTGATGCACCTCGTCCTCTTTCTGATGCGCTTGTTCGCGCTTAAAATTTCCCGAAACGAACCTGGCGAAACCAGACGTGCTTCAGGCCGTTTTCTTCTGCTCGCCCCGGACAACCGTCCAGCGCTTCAACTTCGAGATCGGCTTGCTCTCCTCGATCCACACCATGTCGCCCGGCTTGAACTCGTTGTTCTCGTCGTGCGCGTGGTAGTTTTTCGAGCGGCGGATCGTCTTCTTGTAGATCGGATGGGTGAAGCGGCGATCGACGCGCACCACCACCGTCTTGGCTTGCTTGTCGCTCACGACCACGCCCTGAAGGGTTCGTTTCGGCATATCCGGCCTCTTACTTCTTCTTCGCGCGCGCTTGCGCGGCGATGGTCTTGATGCGGGCGATATCGCGGCGGGCTTCACGCAGCCGCGTGGTGTTCTCCAGCTGCCCGGTGGCGCGCTGGAAACGCAGGTTGAAGCGTTCTTTCTTCAGGTTGAGGACGGCGTCCTCCCTCTGATCTTCGCTCATCGCGCGAATGTCGGCGGTTTTCATTTCGGCCATGACAGTTACTCCGCAATGCGCGCGACGAAGCGCGTCTTGATCGGCAGCTTGGCGGCGGCGAGCGAGAGCGCTTCCTTCGCGGTCTGCACCGTGACGCCGTCGATCTCGAAAATCACGCGGCCGGGCTTGACCCGGGCCACCCACAATTCCGGCGTACCCTTGCCGGAACCCATGCGGACTTCGGCGGGCTTCTTCGACACCGGCAGATCCGGGAAGATCCGGATCCAGACGCGGCCGGCGCGCTTCATGTGACGGGTCAGCGCGCGTCGCGCGGCTTCGATCTGACGGGCGGTGATGCGCTCGGGCGCCATCGCCTTCAGGCCGAACTGTCCGAACGACAACGTCGCGCCCGAAGTCGCAACGCCGTGGATACGGCCCTTATGCGCCTTCCGGAACTTCGTTTTCTTTGGTTGCATCATGGCTTACGCCCTCAAACCTTCTCTAATGTCTCAAGCAGCGTCGCGACGCGGACGGGTATTGTCGCCTTCGGCCATCTTCTTGTCCTGGGCCATCGGATCATGCTCGAGGATCTCGCCCTTGAAGATCCACACCTTGACGCCGCAGGTACCGAATGTCGTGAACGCGGTCGCCACGCCGTAATCGATGTCGGCGCGCAGCGTGTGCAGGGGCACGCGACCTTCGCGATACCATTCCATACGCGCGATTTCGGCGCCGCCGAGACGGCCCGAGCAGTTGATACGAATGCCTTCGGCGCCAAGACGCATCGCCGACTGCACCGCACGCTTCATGGCGCGGCGGAATGCGACGCGGCGCTCGAGTTGCTGGGCGATCGATTCGGCGACCAGGGTGGCGTCGAGTTCGGGTTTACGGATTTCGACGATGTTGATGACGACGTCGGAAGCGGTGATGTCGGCAACCCGCTTGCGCAGCTTGTCGATGTCGGCGCCCTTCTTGCCGATCACAACGCCCGGACGCGCCGAGTGGATCGTCACGCGGCACTTCTTGTGCGGACGCTCGATCACGATGCGGGCGACGGCTGCCTGCTTGAGTTCCTTGTGCAGGATCTCACGGATCTTGACGTCCTCGTGCAGCAGCTTGCCGTACTCGTTCTTGCCGGCGAACCAACGGGAATCCCACGTACGGTTGATGCCGAGACGCAGTCCGATTGGATTGATTTTTTGACCCATCGTCTTCTCCCGCGCCCTTAAGCGCCAGCCTCGGCCTCGACCTGACGAACCACGATGGTCAGGTGCGAGAACGGTTTGTAGACACGACCCGAACGGCCACGGCCGCGCGGCGAAAAACGCTTCATCACGATGCCGTTGCCGACATGGGCCTCGGCGACGACCAGATCGTCGACCTCGAGGTCGTGGTTGTTTTCGGCGTTGGCGATCGCCGATTCCAGGCACTTCTTGACGTCGACCGCGATCCGCTTGCGCGAAAACTGCAGGTCGGCCAGTGCCGCAGCCGCTTTCCGGCCGCGGATCAGCTGCGCGACAAGATTAAGCTTCTGCGGGCTCACGCGCAGCATCCGGGCCACAGCCTTGGCCTCGTTATCCGCGAGGACTCGTTCGCGCTTTGGTTTGCTCATCGCTTATTCCTCAAGCCTTCTTGGCTTTCTTGTCGCCAGAATGGCCATGGAAGGTACGGGTCGGCGAGAACTCGCCGAACTTGTGACCCACCATTTCCTCGTT
>Ga0307517_10000124_pt1 | contig 115570 bp, 118 predicted proteins | sample 23_EM_MG_FD_194515 | JGI IMG/M metagenome (GOLD analysis project Ga0307517, IMG submission 194515) | Populus trichocarpa ectomycorrhiza microbial communities from riparian zone in the Pacific Northwest, United States - 23_EM | ecosystem: Host-associated > Plants > Roots > Unclassified... | reverse complement strand
AAAACCGCATCCGTCGTACACCCTCGTGAATGGATGCCGTGCCCATCGTGCCCCCTTTGTTCCAGGGCACCAAAAACACGACACTTCACGAGCTACAAACAGGCGACAGATCACGAGCTACGGACACCGCGGCTTCATAGAAGTTGACAGAACCGGTTCCGGCTGTTGCACTGCCGTCGCAGCAATGGCGGCGGACTCATGAAGATTTATGGCGATACCAATTCAGGCAATTGCCTGAAGGTGAAGTGGGTGTGCGACAAACTCGCGCTGCCCTATACTTGGATTCCGATCGATACGCTGAGGAGCGAGACCCGCACGACGGAATTCCTCAAGCTCAACTATGCCGGCCAGGTGCCGGCGGTCGAATTCGACGACGGCCGCACGCTGGCGCAATCCAACGCCATCATTCGCTATCTCGCGCGCGGCAGCGACCTCATTCCGCAGGACCCGTTCGCATCAGCCAAGATGGACGAGTGGCTGTTCTGGGAACAATACAGCCACGAGCCCTTTATCGCGGTCTGCCGCTTCCAGATGTTCTATCTCGGGAAATCCGCCTCCGACCTCGATCCCGACAAGGTCAAGCGCGGCTATGCGGCGCTGGCGCGGATGGAGCACCAACTCGCGATCACGCCATTTCTGGCCGGCGACGCCGTCTCGCTCGCCGACGTTTCGCTGCTGGCCTATACGCGGCTGGCGCATGAAGGCGGCTTTCATCTCGATGGCTATGCCGCCGTGCGCCGCTGGATCGGCGACACCGAAAAGTCGCTCGGCCTGCCGCCGGCGCGCTGAATTGCGCCGGAAGGTATCATGGCCACTGTTTCGCCTGTCACCATCCGTCGCGCCCGCCGTGACGATGTCGGTTCCATCGTCGCCATGCTGGCGGACGATCCGCTCGGCAGCGCGCGGGAACGGCTCGAGGATCCGCTGCCGCAGGTCTATTTCGACGCATTCGAACGCGTCGCGCGCGATCCGAATATCCAGCTCATAGTCGCCGAGGACGGCGAGGGCGCCGTCGTCGGCTGCCTGCAGCTATGCATCCTGCCCGGCGTGAGTTCGCAGGGCGCCTCGCGTGGCTTACTCGAGGATGTCCGCGTCGCCAGCCATTGTCGCAGCCGCGGCATCGGCGAACAATTGGTGCAATGGGCGGTTACGGAAGCGCGCGCAAGGGGTTGCAAGCTTGTCGAACTGCTCACGCACCACACACGCGTCGATGCGCAGCGGTTTTATGAGCGGCTCGGATTCGCGCGCAGCCATGTCGGCATGACGATCCGATTGTGAGGCTTCGTCGATCTGCAAAGTTGCGTCGCGCAGCAAGCAATTGCTGGTGAAGTCGTGACTCTGCGATCCCATTAACAAGCGATAAACTAACCCGACCACCGTGATTTTACGGAGAGGAACGTCTCCGCTATGCCAACGTCTCCCGTGGGCCGTGGGCAGCTTTGGGGATTTCCGATGAAAGATTATTCGATCGTTCGGATCGGCAAGGAATATGTCGTGCAGGCCGGCGAAAAAAGCGTGCTGAAAACCTCGAGCCGGCGCATGGCCGCAAGGCTGATCAACGATGCGGCTGAACTGATGGAGCAGCAGCCGGAGCCGTCGGGAAATGTCGATGCTTCAATCACCTGTGATGTCAGTGACATATCGGACGCGCCCGAAGTTCCTTGACGATCGCTCGCGATTCCCTTAATCACCGCCGCGGGACACCTCCCCCCAACGGGAGGCTTACTATCTGGAAGGATAGATCATGACCGTAGCGAAGCCCGCTTCGCGGCCCAATGTGCCGCATTTTTCCTCCGGCCCCTGTGCCAAGCGCCCCGGCTGGAATCCCGCAAATCTCAAGGACGCAGCCCTCGGCCGCTCGCATCGTGCGAAGGTCGGCAAGGCCAAGCTCAAGCTCGCGATCGAATTGACGCGCGAAGTGCTTGAAGTGCCAGCCGGTTACAAGATCGGCATCGTGCCGGCGTCGGATACCGGCGCGGTCGAAATGGCGCTGTGGTCGATGCTCGGTGCGCGGCCCGTCACCACCATCGCCTGGGAATCCTTCGGCGAGGGCTGGGTCAGCGACATCGTCAAGGAATTGAAGCTGAAGGACGTCACCAAACTGCACGCCGGCTACGGTGAAATCCCCGATCTTTCCAAGGCTGATCCCGCTTCCGACATCGTCTTCACCTGGAACGGCACCACTTCGGGCGTGCGCGTGCCCAATGCCGACTGGATCAAGGCGGACCGCGAAGGCCTCACCATCTGCGACGCGACCTCGGCGGCGTTCGCGCAGCCGCTCGACTGGGCCAAGCTCGATGTCGTGACCTTCTCCTGGCAGAAGGCGCTCGGCGGCGAAGCCGCGCACGGCATGCTGGTGCTGTCACCGCGCGCGGTGGAACGGCTGGAGACCTACAAGCCGGCGTGGCCGTTGCCGAAAATCTTCCGCATGACCAAGGGCGGCAAGCTCAATGAAGGCATCTTCGAAGGCGAGACCATCAACACGCCGTCGATGCTGTGCGTCGAAGATTATCTCGATGCGCTGAACTGGGCGAAATCGATCGGCGGCCTCAAGGCCCTGATCGCGCGGGCCGATGCCAACACCAAGGCGCTGGCCGACTGGAAGGCCAGGACGCCGTGGATCGATTTCCTGGCCCAGGATGCCGCGATCCGCTCCAACACTTCGGTGTGCCTGAAGTTCGTCGATCCCGCGATCACCTCGCTGACGGCGGACGCGCAGGCTGATTTTTCCAAGAAGTTGGTCGCGCTGGTCGAGAAGGAAGGCGCCGGTTACGACTTCGCCTATTACCGCGATGCACCGGCCGGCTTGCGGATCTGGTGCGGCGCCACCGTGGAAGCCTCCGACGTCGCGCTGCTGACGCAGTGGATCGATTGGGCGTTCGCCGAGATCAAGGCGCAGCTGCCCAAGGCAGCTTAAGTAAAGCAGCTTAAGTAAAGCAGCTTAGTCAGGCAGCTTAAGTAAGGCGGCGTGAAGTTCGGCCGTGCGGATTGGTTCCGCACGGCAACATCTTTCACAGGCCATTCATGTTCGAACCCGAGAACGAAATCGAGCGTCTGCTGATGCGTGCCTCGGCGGAGCCGGCCGAGCGGCCGGCTTTCGCGCGCGCGCTGATGGACAGTCAGATTTTCGTGGTGCTGGTTCCCGACGCCGATCATCCGATCGTCCCCGGAGCTGACGGCAAAACCGTCGTTGCCGAAGGCACTAAACTGAGCCTGCCGCGCGCTGTGCGCGGCGAGGAGAAGCTGATCCCGTTCTTTACCGCGCCGTCGCGGGCGCGCGTCTGGTTCAAGGGCGATCACATCGTAGCCCCCGATCTGGCGCGCGATCTGTTCGGCCGCTATCCCGACGCACCGTTCGTGCTCAACCCGGGCTCCGACTACGGCAAGGATTTTACGCCGGGCGAGGTAACGCGGTTGTTGGCCGGGGAGTTCGATATGCAGGCCCCGCAGGCCATCACGACGCAGGCGTCCGAGCAGATCTTGCTGGCGCATCCTAAGGAAATTCCCACCGCCTTGATCGAGGCGCTGGCGCGCGAATTCGCCGGCATCAAATCCGTGCATGGCGCCTGGCTGATGCTGGCGATGCGCTCGGGCCAGGCCGAACAAAGCTGGATGCTTGGTGTCGATCACAAGGGTTCATGGCAGGACGTGCGCGATGCGATCAGCCGCGCGATAGCAGGCGATATCCTTGGCGGTCGCATGCTCGACGCCCTGCCGCTCGAGGGCAGCTCACTTTCTTCCACCTTGCGTACCGGAATTCCCGTCACCGCCGCCAAGCGCGGCTTTCTCCAGAAACTCTTCAGGTAACATCCAATGACAAAACCCAAAGTTCTCATCTCCGACGCACTCTCTCCCGCCGCCGTGCAGATATTCAAAGATCGCGGCATCGATGTCGATTTCCAGCCCAATCTCGGCAAGGACAAGGACAAGCTCGCCGAAATCATCGGCAATTATGACGGCCTTGCGATCCGCTCCGCGACCAAGGCGACCGCCAAGATCATCGAGAAAGCCAAGCGGCTGAAGGTGATCGGCCGCGCCGGCATCGGCGTCGACAATGTCGAGATTCCGGCCGCGACCGCCAAGGGCATCATCGTGATGAACACGCCGTTCGGCAATTCGATCACGACCGCCGAACACGCCATCACGCTGATGCTGGCGCTGGCGCGCGAAATCCCGCAGGCCGACGCCTCGACGCAGGCGGGCAAGTGGGAGAAGAACCGCTTCATGGGCGTCGAGATCACGGCCAAGACGCTCGGCGTGATCGGCTGCGGCAATATCGGCGCGATCGTCGCCGACCGCGCGCTCGGCCTCCGCATGAAGGTGATCGCGTTCGATCCGTTCCTGTCGCCGGAACGCGCCAAGGACATCGGCGTCGAAAAGGTCGAACTCGAGGATCTGCTCAAGCGCGTCGATTTCATCACGCTGCATACGCCGCTGACCGAGAAGACCAAGAACATCATCGACGCGGGCGCCATCGCCAAGATGAAGAAGGGCGTGCGCATCATCAACTGCGCCCGCGGCGGCCTGGTCGACGAGCAGGCGCTGGTCGATGCCTTGAATTCCAAGCATGTCGCAGGCGCCGCCTTCGACGTCTTCGTCGAGGAGCCGGCCACCACGAACGTGCTGTTCGGCCATCCCAACGTGATCTGCACGCCGCATCTCGGCGCCTCCACCACGGAAGCGCAGGAGAACGTCGCCCTTCAGGTCGCCGAGCAGATGTCGGATTACCTGCTCACGGGCGCGATCTCGAACGCGGTCAATTTCCCCTCGATCACGGCGGAAGAAGCGCCGAAGCTGAAGCCGTTCATTGAACTGGCCGAAAAGCTCGGTTCGTTCGCGGGCCAGCTCACCGAGAGCGGTATCCTCAAGGTCCAGATCACCTATGAGGGCCATGTCGCCGAAATGAAGATCAAGGCGATCACGTCCGCCGTGCTGTCCGGCCTGCTGCGGCCGATGCTGGGCGACGTCAACGTGGTTTCGGCACCTGTCGTCGCCAAGGAGCGCGGCATGGTGGTCGACGAGATCGTGCGCGCGGCGCAGAGCGATTATGAGAGCCTGATCACGGTCACCGTCACCACCGAACGGCAGGAACGTTCGGTGTCGGGCACCGTCTATCATGACGGCAAGCCGCGGCTGGTCGATATCAAGGGCATCCGCGTCGACGCCGAGTTCGGCAAGTCGATGATCTACGTCACCAATGAAGACAAGCCCGGATTCATCGGCAGCTTTGCTGGTTTGCTCGGCGCCGCCAAAATCAACATCGCGACCTTCCATCTCGGCCGCGTCAAGCAGGGCGGTGACGCCATCGCGCTGGTCGAGGTCGACGGCGAAATTCCTGCCGATGTGTTGGCGAAGGTACAGGCGCTGCCGCAGGTCAAGCAGGCCAAGGCGCTGGTGTTTTAAGAGCTTTGGTGTTTTAAGGCTTTGGCGTTTTAAGCCGCTCGGCGCACGTGCCTTTTTCCTTCCTCCGCGGGTGTCCTGCGGAGGGAGGGTAGGGCTGTTTGCCTCGCCCCAATCCGCGCCGCCGCCCCGGCGGCGCCTTACGGAAACCCCAATCGAACCAGTTCCTCTGTCGCGGCGTCTCATCACCAGGGGTGGTGGGATTTTTTTGCGTCGCCGTCCAGCGAACGGCCTTAAGAGAGGGAAACTAATGCGATTTTTAGCCAATTATCTCGTGACGACCAGCCTCGTCGCGGCTGCGGCGTTTGCCGCAGCTCCGGTGCAAGCGGCCGATGTGCCCGCCAGTTCAGCCGTCGATGCCGTCACCGTCTATCCCGACGGCGCCAGCGTCACCCGCGTGATCACGCTCGATCTTCCGGCCGGCGACCATTCGGCCGTCTTGAAGGATTTTCCGCTGATGCTTGATCCGTCCTCGCTGCGGGTCGAAGGCGAGGCCGGCGCCAGGCTCACCATCGGCGCCATCGATGCCAGGCCGCCGCGCGCGGCGCCGCCGGTCAATCTGCCGGAGCTCGACAAGCGTATCGAGACCCTGAAGGACCAGCGCGCCGATCTGCAGGGCGCGATCAATTCAGCCACGGCGCGGCGCAAATTCGCGGAACGTTTTGCGGAAGCCTCTCCGGCCGGCATCGGCGACAAGGGCGAGGCGCGCCCCATTGCCGAATGGCGTGCGGCCTTTGCCGCCGTCGCCGAAGAAGTTGCGACCGCTGACAGCGCGATCCGCGACGCCGAACGCAAGCAGCGCGAGCTCGACCGCGAGATTGCGCGGCTGGAGGCGGACCGGGCGCAGAAGCCGCCGAGCAAGCTCGAGGTGCGGATCGAACTCGCCGCCGCAGCGGCCACCAAGGCGACGCTGCGGGTGACCTATGCCGTGCGTAACGCGCGCTGGACGCCGCTCTATGACGCCCGCCTCGATACCGGCGCCAAGGACCGCAAGCCCGCGCTCGAACTGGTGCGTCGCGCCGAGATCACCCAGAACACCGGCGAGGACTGGTCGAATGTCGCGCTCGCCGTTTCCACCGTGCGAACCGCGCGCGGCGGCAAGGCGCCGGATTTGAATTCGCTGATCGTGCAATATCCGCCGCCACCTCGCCAACTCGGTGCGGCGTCCGCCAGCGGCGGCATGATGGATGCCGGGAAGCCGCTGCAGCGCTCCGCTGCGGCGCCAGCGCCCAAGATGACAGAAGTGGCTTCCGAGCGAGCCGACGAGCAACAGGCCGCGGCCGAAGTCAGCGGGTTCCAGGTGGTGTTCAAGATTCCCGGGCGCGTCAGCCTCGGCGCCAGTGAGGGCGCCAAGAGCCTGCGCGTCTCCAGTGCGACCATCGCGCCCGATCTCGCGGTACGCGCGGTGCCGGTGCTGGATCCGACTGCGTTCCTGGAAGCGAGCTTCAAGCAGACCGAGGACGCGCCGTTGCTGCCGGGCCGGGTCTCGATCTACCGCGATGGCGTGTTTGTCGGCCGCGGCCAGATGACTGCCGCTGGCAAGGACGAAACCGTGCGGCTCGGCTTCGGCGCCGACGACAAGATCAAGATCGAACGTACCACCGTCAAACGCAACGAGGGCTCAGCCGGCCTGATCGTGACGACATCGAAGACCGACGAGCGTTCGTTCAAGACGTCCATTCGCAACGGCCACGACTTCCCGATCAGGGTCGCGATCGAGGATCAATTGCCGGTCAGCGAGAGCGAGGACATCCAGGTCGAGATGCTGTCGTCCTCGACGCCGCCGACCACGACCAATCTGCGCGACAAGCGCGGCGTGCTGGAATGGGCGTTCGAGGCCAAGGCCGGCGAGGTCAAAGATATCGGCTTTGCCTGGCGCGTGCGCTGGCCCAAGGACAAGGGCATCGTGATGACCCCGGCGGGGTAATCGGTCTGACCGTCATTGCGAGCGCAGCGAAGCAATCGATAGCTCAGCAAGCCGAAGCATGGATTGCTTCGTCGCTTCGCTCCCTTGCGCAAACGCTTCGCGTTTGTCGCAGGCAATGACGGCGAGACTTCGTTTCACTTCGCCTTCAAAAACTCGCCGACTTCGAGCAGCACGAACTCGTTGTCGTCGGCCTTGTTGGGATCGCGGCTCGACGAGAACGGCAGATTGTTGTCGTTGCCGACGATGATATGCGTCTCGTCGACGCGGTCGACGTTTTCGATGGTGAAGAACGGGAAGGTCAAGACGCCGTCATTGAGCGGCTTCTTCGCCTTCTTGTCGGGATCGCGGATCTTCATCAGGTCGATATAGGCGATCTTGCGCACCGGCTTGCCGGCGTTGGCGTCGTTAAGCTCAACCTTGTAGACGCGCTTGAACTTCGCCAGATCCTGGAAGCAGTTTTCGCCGCGGGTACCCTGCGGGCAGGCCTTGTCGGCGGTGCCTTCGCCATTGTCGCGCTCGATGATCAGTCCGCTGTTGGCGTCGATCATGTTGAAGTCGCCGATCGCGTGCCCGTTCGCCTCGAATACATAGTGCCAGTAGCGGCCGGTGAATTTTTCCGCCGCGACGTCGAATTCGAGGATCCGCGAGGCTTCCTTGCCGTCGACCTTTTCCCAATCCTTCTTCTCGGCATCCCACAGCGGCCCTTCCAGCAGCCCGTACAGGAATTTGCCGTCCTTCGATGCGGCAAAACCTTCATAGCCCTTGGAGCGGCGCAAATTGACGGTGGTGTAGCTGGCACCCGGCGCTGCCGGCGACTGCACTGACCAATGGTCAGGCGAGCGCACCGGCTTGCCGTCGGCGGTGGTTTCGAACACGGCCAGCACCTTGCCGGTCTTGTCGGCTTTCAGGATGTAGGGGCCGAACTCATCGCCGATCCAGAAGGTGTCGCCGATGATCTGGAAGCCTTCGGTGTCGAAATCGGCGCCGGTGAGATAGCGCTTGGCGGTGGCTTCGTGGACAATGCGAAACGGCACCTTCTTGTCGGGGTCATGCAGGAAGACGGTTTCCTGGCGATTGATCGCGCCGGTCGCCCAGTCGATCTTGTGCCGGTTCAGATAAAGCATCGAATCCGCTGAATTGTAGCGCGAGCCCATGCCGTTGTCGGTCAATACCCAGAATGAGCCGTCCGGCATCACCTTGATGCCGGAATGGCCCTGCAGCGGCTGGCCCTTGAACGGCAGCGCCACGCCGGTCGGGCGTTCGGCGGATTGTCCCATCACGCTGCCTACGGCATCGACCCGGCGGCCGGTGGTGTATTTGCCTGAGGTCTTGAGATCATCCGGCGCGTCGGCGGGGGCGTCGACGAAGGATTGTGCTGGCAGCACCGCGTGGCCCCTCAGCGTGGCGGGAAATTCGCCTTCGCCTTGCGCAAATGCGGCACCTGTGGCCAGGAAGACGGAGGCGACGGAACAGAGCAGGGACATGCGCATGGTGGATCTCCTGTGAGAAGCGATGCGGTGTTCTGCGGGCGCTATGTTACAGGCCGCTGACAGTTTTATGAAGCCGGCATGGTGCCGTTGGATAAGCGTTGCGGCCTTACGCCGCCGCATTTTGCGTCACCGCGTCGCCACTGGTAGCCCACTGGCGATCTCAAACAGTCTTCGCCGTCCGCTGAAGCAGCACAAACAGAAAAACCAACAGCACCGCGGCCGACAGGCCGAGCGACCAGTGGATACCGATCGCCGCACCAAACACGCCGACGGTGATGCCGCTGAAGGCGCGCATACCGAGCCCGGCCATGTTGAACAGGCCGACGACGCGGCCGCGGATATCGGCCGGGGCATTCAACTGCACCATGGTCTGCGCCATCGTGTTGAACGACAGTTCGAAGAACCCGGCGGCAAACAGCAGTGCAATCGCGAGCGAGTAAATCCCGACCGATGCGAAGGCGAGCAGGGACAGCGTCCATAGAATGGCAAGCACGATCGCGGTCTGTGGCGTTGCCCTGAGCCGCCCCCACGCTTCCAGCGCGATGCCCGCGAGCAGCGCGCCGGCGGCATCGGCGGCCAGCAACACGCTGTAGGCGACGCCGGGGTCGCCATGCCCGAGATCGATGGCAAAGCCCGGCATCTGGGCGTGGTAGGCGTTGCCGATCATGAAGGAGGTTAATCCTGCGAGCAGCGTCATCGAGGTCAGGACCCGGTACGCGCCGATGGCACGGATGGTCTGCACGATGTCGGCAAGGCCGCGCACGGCGAGGCGTTTTGCCACCGCGCCCTTGGCGCTGACGGGCGCCCAGAACAGCCAGAGCAGCATCGGCAAATAGAACAGTGTGTTGAGAATGATGCCATGGGATGTCCCCAGCGCCAGCATGATGACGCCGCCCACGGCCGGACCGACCAGGATACCCAAATAGCGCGCCATCGCGTTCATCCGCACCGCGCTCGGTAGATCGGCCGGGCCGACGATGTCGTAGAGCAGCAACTGGTTCGGCGTCTGCCACAGCACGCCGGCGCAGCCGTGGATCACCAGAAGCAGCATCGCGTGCCACATCTGCAGCGTGTCTGACATGAAGAAAATGCCCCACCCGGTCGAGGCCACGATGAACAGCAGCATCCCGCACTGGATGATGCGGCGCGGGTCGAAGCGGTCGGCCAGCCCGCCGACGCCGACGGAAAACAGCAGGAATGGCAGCCAGTGCGACAGCACCGCGAAGCCGGCCAGCGCGGGTGAATGAAATTTCTGGAACACCACCCAATAGCTGATCACATGCTCGATATTGTCGGCCATCATGGCCAGCACGTAGGCGATGAACTGCGCCCGATAGGGCCGTGACTTCATGGCCGCGAACGAGCTGGACGTCGCGGGTTTCGTCGAAGGCTCAGAACTCAAGAGATCACCTGGATGTGACTTGGCCGGACTCGGCGATGGGAATGCTGCCGGAGCGCATTCCGCCTGCGCTCGGTCAGGATCGCGACGGGCACGGTCTTGTTGGCGCTGCTCTGGATGAAACGCTTTGCCGTGCTAGCTGTTGGGGCCGCGATCCATGCTGACGGGTTGCCAGCGACGAAGCGAGGTGTTTTGCAGCACCGACGGATTGACGCAGCTTACCGGCCACATTCCGGACAGCACCAGTGACAATTCGTAGCCTACACGGCGCTTGCGCGCTTCGTCGAAACGTGCCGATGCCGAGGCGACATGCGCTGTCAGCGTGACGTTTTCCATCGATAGCATCGGATTGTTGTGCGATGGCGGTTCGGTTTCCAGCACGTCGAGGGCGGCATGGGCGATCCATCCCTCCTGCAGCGCCTTGATCAGCGCTTCCTCGTTCACGGTGGCGCCGCGGCCGGTATTGATGAAGATCGCGCTCTTCTTCATCTGCCTGAAGTGCTTCTCGCCGAGCATGTGATGCACCTCGGGCCGCGCCGGGGCGTGCATCGACAGGAAATCCGACTGCGCCAGCACCTCCGACAAGGTCGCCGGGATCACGCCATGGTCGGAAATCAGGGTTTCCTGGATGAAGGGATCATAGGCCATCATGCGCAGGCCAAAGGGCGCGGCGCGCTTGGCGACCGCGCGTGCCACCCGGCCGAACGAGATGAAGCCGAGCGTCTGTCCCATCAGCCGCGGAATCTTCAAAAGCTGCGGGCGGCCCTCGGACCAGCGGCCGGTGCGGACCATCTTGTCCTGCTCGACGAGGCGCCGGAAGCCCGAGAGCAGCAGCATCATGGCGTGGTCGGCGACCTCCTCGATGAAGGTGTCGGGGATGTTGGTGACGGGAATGCCACGGGCGGTCGCGGCCTTGACGTCGACGCTGTCGACCCCGACGCTGCCGAGCGTGATGACCTTGCAGTTCTCCAGGGCGTCGATCACCTCTTTCGAGATCCGCATGCCCTTGGCGTAGATGGCGTCGGCGGTACGCGCGGCGGCGATGAATTCGGCTTCGTTGGCTGGCGCCTCGATGATCTCGGCCCCGATCGGGTCGAGCGCCTCCCTCTCATAGTCGTAACCGCCGCCGGCAACCGTGAAACTCGCGCCTTTCGGCGTCAGCACCCTGAATTTCGACATTTCCTGCTCCCGATTGACGCTTCGGTGTTGATTATGGCCGCGGCACTTCGCCGTCGTCCCCGAATTTTGGCGTCCCGATCAGCTTCTCGCACAATCCGAGGGTCCGGAGACCAAAGCTTTTTGCATGTCCGGGCTTCTACTGAGAGGCATCGTAACAAAGCGCTAAAGGCTCTCACTCTAAAGTATGACGAATCATTTCGCCAAACGCGCGCGCCTTGCGCGCAATCCCCCGGAGAGCCCCCCGTGAAGCTGACAAATCTGAAGATCACCCCCAAGCTCGGCATCTTGGTGGGGGTGACGCTCCTCGGTTTGTGCATCGCCGGTCTCCTTGCCGGCTACCTGATGAAACGCGAGATGGTGAATGCGCGGGTCTATCAGGCCAAGTCGATCGTCGACATGGCCAGGAACATGGCGGCCGCCCTCAAGAAGCGGATCGATGCGGGTGAGATCACGAAGGATGCGGCGCTGGCCGAATTTCGCCGCCACGGCAATGCCCTGACCTATGACCAGGGGACCGGCTACCTGTTCGCCACCACCTACGATGGCATCACGCAGATGGCGCCCGATCCGAAGCAGGTCGGCACCAACCGCATGGATGTGGTGACCAATGGCCGCAAGCTGTCCCAGGAATTCATGGACGGCGTCAAGGCGAGTGGCGAGGTCCTGCTGCACTATGAATATGCGAAGCCCGGCCAGGAAAAGCCGATCCGCAAGATCGCCTACGCCATTGCCGTCCCCGGCTTCGACATGTATCTCGGCACCGGTGTCTACGTCGACGACCTCGACGCCAAACTGGCGCCGATCGGCTGGCTGTTGGGCCTTGCCATCCTCGGCATCGGCATCATCTCCGGCAGCATCGCCTGGCTGATTGGCCGCAGCATCAGTAAGCCGCTTGGCTTGCTCGGAACTCGCATGCAGGGCCTGGCCGACGGCAAGCTCGACGGCGAGATTCCCGGTCTCGGCCGCGGCGATGAAGTCGGCGCCATGGCGGCGACTGTTCAGATCTTCAAGGACAACGCGCAACGGATCCGCGGCCTGGAACAGGCCGAAGCGGCGACACAAGCCCGCGCCGCGGTCGAGCGCCGCGCCGCGATGGAGAATATCGCCAGCGACTTCGAACGCAGCGTCAATGGCGTCGTCCGCTCGGTGTCGACGGCCGCCGCCGGCATGCAGACCACGGCGCAGTCCATGACCGCGACCGCCAGCGACGCCAGCGCGCGTGCTGCCACGGTTGGAGCCGCCTCGGAGAGTTCATCCAATAATGTCGGCACCGTCGCGGCGGCCGCCGAAGAGCTGTCGAGCTCGGTAGCCGAAATCTCCCGCCAGGTGGCGCGCTCCAGCGAGATCGCCAGCAAGGCGGTGGGCGATGCCGAACGTACCAATGCCACCGTGGGCGCTTTGTCGACCGGCGCCGAGAAGATCGGCGAGGTTGTAAAACTGATCCACTCGATCGCCGCGCAAACCAATCTGCTGGCGCTCAACGCCACCATCGAAGCGGCGCGCGCTGGCGAATCCGGCCGGGGATTTGCGGTCGTGGCTTCCGAAGTGAAGGCGCTGGCCAACCAGACCGCGCAAGCGACCGAGGAAATCTCGGCGCAGGTGGCAGCCATGCAGGCTTCCACCAGCGAGGCGGTCACCTCGATCGGTGGCATCACCGAAACCATCGCGCAGATGAGCGAGATCACGGTGAGCATCTCCAGCGCGATCGACCAGCAGGGCGACGCCACCCGCGAGATCGCGCGCAACATCCAATCGGTTGCGGCGGGATCGAGCGAGATCAGCGCCCATATCGGCGGCGTCACCACGGCAGCCGCGGCCACCGGCAAGGCGGCGTCCGACGTGCTGTCGAACGCCCGCGAACTCGACAATCAATCCGGCATGCTGCGCAACGCGGTCGACGAATTCCTGGTCAAGGTCCGCGCGGCGTAAGGCGGCATAAGCGGCTCTCAACCGACCGAGTTGAATATCTCACCGAATTAAAGAGAATCGTGCGGGCAAAGCGCCCGCGCGCCCGCTATTTTGCGACATTGTTGCGATAGAGATGGGGCATGGCGCGGTCGCGTCCTTGGCCCATTTTTTGTGCTGCGTCGCCGGCCCGGCCAACCTCATTAATCATTGTCGAAACCTGCTGGTCCGCAGCGCTTCGAGCGAAGCCGCGATTTTCTTTGAATTTCAGCGAATTCCGTCGATCCCGTGTTTTTACGGGGGCGGTCGTTAACGTTAATTTGGAACTTTGAATAGTAGTCAAGGCTTGAGAGCGCTTGCTGCGTTCTTGAGCAGGGCTGTGAGCGTCACCCACTCCTGTGCTCGGAATTTGGAATGGTGACTTGTGTTCGCCGAGCCCGGGTTGGACGGCGAAACGAAGGGACCTAAATGTCCGTGCTTTCCCGCTTTCGCGTCCTGACCAAAATACTGGCCATCATCACGTTGATGGCCGTCGCTGCCGTCACCATCAGCTGGCTTGGCATCCGCGCGTTGAGCACGTTGAACGAAGGTTCCGCCGATATGAAGCGCGCCTCCACGCGCGCGCTGACGGCGGCGCGGGCCGTCCAAAACGTATTCATCCTTAGCGGTTCCGAGTTCCGCGCTGCGCTGGACCCGCGCCCCGAGAATCGGGCGGCGGTGCGCAAGATCGTCGACCAGCAAATGAAGCTCTTCCAGGAGCGGATCGACGATCTCGGCCAAACCAGCGACAAAAAAGCCCAGGCATTGATGCCCGCTGTCAGGGAGGCCTGGGCCAATTACCAGAAGAGCATGGAGACGACGCTTCGCCTCGCCGATGGGGTGAAGGACGTGCAGTCAAATGAGGTCACGGAGAAGTTGCGCGATTCGGCCATGCAAGGTCGGGACGCCGCAGAGAAATTGCAGACCAGTATTCGGACGGTCGCCGACCGGTTGACCGACCGCGTGGACAATTTCGCCAAGGCGGCGTCCGATGAATATGAGACGACATCGCGTCTGCTGATGATGGTGGCCGGGATCGGCATCGCGCTCGGTCTGGCCGCCGGCATCTTCGTCGGTCAGTTCGGCGTCGCCAAGCCGATGCGCGCTCTCGTCGGCCTGCTCCAGCGTCTTGCGAAGGGTGAGGATGTCGAGATCACCGGCACCGAGCGCAAGGACGAGATCGGCGAGACCGCCCAGGCGGTCAACGGCATCAAGGTGATGCTCGCGCAAAAGGCGCGCGACGAAGCGGAGACCAAGATCAAGCAGGATCAGGTCGCCGCCCAGCAGCGCAAGGCGGACATGATCAAACTTGCCGACCAGTTCGAAGGTGCGGTCGGTGAGATCGTCGAGACCGTATCCTCGGCCTCGACCGAACTCGAAGCTTCAGCCGGCACGCTGACTTCGAGCGCAGAACGGGCGCAGGAACTCACCACCGCAGTTGCGGCGGCATCGGAAGAGGCTTCGGCCAATGTACAGTCGGTGGCCTCCGCCACCGAGGAGCTGAGTTCGTCGGTCAACGAGATCAGCCGTCAGGTGCAGGAATCGGCGCGGATGGCCAGCGAGGCTGTCGGCCAAGCGCGAGAGACCAACGATCGCGTCAGCGAATTGTCGAAGGCAGCAAGCCGGATCGGTGATGTGGTCGATCTGATCAACACGATCGCGGGACAGACCAATCTTCTGGCGCTCAACGCTACGATCGAGGCGGCGCGCGCCGGCGAGGCCGGCCGTGGCTTCGCGGTCGTGGCTTCCGAGGTCAAGGCGTTGGCCGAACAGACTGCGAAAGCCACCGGCGAAATCGGCCAGCAGATCGCCAGCATCCAGGCTGCGACCCAGCAGTCGGTTGGGGCGATCAAGGAGATCAGCGGGACCATCGAGAAATTGTCGGAAATCTCCGCGACTATCGCCTCGGCGGTGGAAGAACAGGGCGCGGCGACCCAGGAAATTTCGCGCAACGTGCAGCAGGCGGCCCAAGGCACCCAGCAGGTCAGCTCCAACATCGTCGACGTGCAGCGCGGCGCCGGTGAGACAGGCTCGGCTTCCTCGCAGGTGCTCTCTGCCGCCCAATCGCTATCTTCCGATAGCAATCGGCTGAAGCTCGAAGTCGGCAAATTCCTCACTTTGGTGCGTGCCGCCTGACAACGCCGTGCCTTGGTGCCGTTCGTGTAAGGCGGGCAAAGCGTAAGCGCGCCCATCATTACGCGGTCGAACAAGAATGGTGGGCACGGCGCGAAGCGCCTTGCCCACCCTGCACGCGCCCGCGTTACTGCTTCTCGATCCCCGCATCGGCGATCAGCTTTTCCCATAGCACCAGCTGTTCCTTCAGGAATGCGTCGAACTCTTCCGGCGTGCCTGAGAATGCCTCCATGCCGCGATCGGCGAGCTGGCTCTTGATATCCGGCCGTTCGATGACCTTGCGGATCTCGGCGTTCAGTCTCGTGACCATCTCCTTCGGCATATTGGCCGGGCCGAGATAGCCCTGCCATGAGGTGATGTCGAAACCCTTCACGGTAGCGTCCATGGTCGGGAGCTGCGGCAACAAGGCCGACGGCTTTTTCGTCGTCACAGCGAGCGCCTTCAGCGCCTTGGCATTGACGTGGGGCAGGCCGGTCGGGACGTCGATGAACATCATCGAGACGCGTCCGGCGATCACGTCGGTCAGGGCCGGCGGCGAGCTCTTGTAGGGCACGTGCAACAGATCGATGCCGGCGAGGCGGGCGAACGTCGCGCCGGAGACGATCGCCGAGGAACTGCCGCTGGCGTAAGAGTATTTGCCCGGCTCCTTCTTCGCCAGCGCGATCAGTTCGGCGACCGAATTCGCCGGGACGTCGGGGTGGATCACCAGCATGAAGGGCAGGTCCCCGGTTCGCGCGATCGGCGTGAAATCCTTGACCGGATCGTAGCTCATGTTCTTCAGCAGATACGGATTGGCCGAATGCGTGGTGTTCGTCGTCACGAACAGCGTGTAGCCATCCGGTGCCTGGCGCGCGACATAGCTGGCGGCGATCGAGCCATTGGCGCCGGCCTTGTTGTCGACCACCATGCTGACGCCGAGCGCGACACCGACTTCCTTCGAGATCAGGCGCGTCGTGGTGTCGGTGCCGCTGCCGGCGGCGAACGGCAGCACCAGCGTGATGTTGCGGCTCGGATAGGGGGCCTGCGCGGATGCCGCGGATGCCAGCGCCAACAGCAGGGATGTGGCCGCTGCCATGCACCGGTATCGTCGTGTGAATGCGATCATAAGGTCGTTTCCTCAGTGGGTTTATTGACGGATTGGTGGGTACGCTAGCCTGCCCGGAGTGAAAGCGGAAGGTGGTCCGGCATGGTCGCGAGGTCGCAGCTATGCGGTATTAATCACCGCGCCGAGGCCCGCCGTGACGCGATGATGACGCCGGCCAGTACCAGCGCGTAGCCGATCAGGTGAAACAGCCGCAACTGCTCGCCGAGCAGCAGGATCGCCATCGCCGAGCCGAACACCGGCACCAGATGGAAGAACGGTGCGGCGCGGTTCGGGCCGATCAGCGCCAGGCCGCGGTTGAAAAACATATAGGCCAGCGTCGAGGGAAAAATCAGGACATAGCCCAGCGTCGCCAGCGTCAGGAAATCGAATTTCAGCACAGCACCGGTGGAAAATTCCCAGACCGAGAACGGCACCAGCATCAGCGCGCCGCAGCAGGTGGTGAAGGAAATCAGCGATAATTGATGCGTCACCGGGCGGCGCGGCAACAGCGCCGAGTAAAGCCCGAACGACACCAGCGAGGAGGCAAACATCACGTCGCCCTTGTTGAAGGAGATGCTGGCGAGTGCACTGAAATCGCCGCGCAGGATGATGGTCAGCACGCCCGCGAGCGAAATGGCGATCCCGGCGAGCTGGGCGCCGGTCAGCCGCACCCCGAACAGGATCAGCGACCACATCGCCACGAACAGAGGGCCGGACGACTGGATCAGCAGCGCGTTCAGCGCCTGGGTATATTGCATCGCCCAATAGGAGATCGCGTTGTTGTAGGCAAAGCCGATCGCCGACAACAGCAGCAGCATCGGCAAATGGGCGCGCAAAGCCGGCCAGTCGCGCTTGAGATGCGGCCAGGCGAATGGCAGCAGGATCAGGAAGACGCCGAACCAGCGGATCGTCGTCAGCGTGATCGGCGGCACATGGTCGCCGACATGGCGAGCCAGCACGATATTGCCCGCCCAGAACAGCGAGGTCAGGGACAGCAGCAGATAAGGCTGGTTGTTGATCCACCCGACGGGATCGCGGGCGGGCGGCACGGGCGCGGGATTGGTCATGGTCTTTCACGAGTTGTGCCGGATTTTTGCCGCGCGACAAGGCCCATGCCTGCAATGCTACAATGTCCTGAATTCGTCGAATCCGGCCGGGAGCGAGTGATGGGCGTCGATCTGTTGAATGTCAGAGGTCTCAAGGAATTGGAGCATCAGGGGCCGGTCGTGATGGTCAATTTGATGCGATTCCGCGAACGCTCGCTCGATGGCGATGGATCGGGATGGGATGCGTATTTGCGTTACAGCGCGCTCACGGTGCCGATGATCAAGGCGCGCGGCGGCACGCTATTATGGACCGGCGACGCCAAGGCGGTCGCCCTCGGCGCAGAGGAGGGCAATCGGTGGGATTATCTGGCGCTGGTGCATTATCCTGACGTTGCCGCCTTCATCGACATGATGACATCGGCCGACTACGAAACAAGCTGCGATCCGCATCGCCACAATGGCTGCGAAGAGCATGTGATCATTTGCACGAGCGAAGCGTATAGCAAGTTCAAGATGGGGTAGACCGTTGGTCTCGTCATTGCCTGCGACAAACGCGAAGCGTTTGTCGCAGGCAATGACGCTGTGAGAGCAGGATCAGAACTTCCGCACCAGATCCGGCGTGATCTCGCCGATGCTGCGGATGCCGAGCAGCGCGAGATCGCGGTCGATCTCGGCATGGAGCAGGCTGATGGCGCGTTGCACGCCTGCTTCGCCGCCGGCGATCGCCGCATAGAGGAAGGGACGGCCGACCCAGACGAAATCGGCGCCGAGCGCCAGCGCCTTGATCACGTCGGTGCCGCGGCGGATGCCGCCGTCGAGCATGACAGTCATGCCTTTGGCCTCGGCGGCGATCTCCGGCAGCGTGCGCAGGCCCGACATCGTGTAGTCGAGCTGGCGGCCGCCATGGTTGGAAAGCATCACGCCATCGACGCCGCTCTCGCGCGCGATGCGGGCGTCCGTGGGCGAGACCAGTCCCTTGACGACGAGCTTGCCCTTCCAGCGCTTGCGGATCAGTTCGACATGCTTCCAGGCGAGCTGGTCGCGGTGGCCGATATTGCGCATCAGGTTCTTGGCCAGCACCGGCGGGCCGCGCTGCGCGTCCATGTTTTCGAAATGCGGCATGCCGTGGTTCTTCACGGTGCGTAGCCACGTGCCGAACAGCCAGTGCGGATGCGTCACCGTATCCCAGGCGATTCGCGGCGTGATCGCCAGCGGCACCTGAAAGCCGTTGCGGATGTTGTTCTCGCGGTTGGGCGGCACCGGCACATCGGCGGTGACGACGAAAGTGTCGTAGCCGGCCGCCGCCACCCGGTCGACCAGCGGCTCGATGCGCGCCGGCAGGCCCGCCAGATAGGCCTGGTACCAGGCGGCCGGATTTTCGCGGCGCACATCCTCCAGCGTGATCAGCGAGGAGGCGCTTAGGATCATCGGCACGCTTTCGGCGGCCGCCGCCCGCGCCAGCACGATGTCGCCGCGATAGGCGCACAGCGCCGAAGAACCCATCGGCGGGATGCCGAACGGCGAGGCGTAGCTCTTGCCGAACAGCGTGGTGGTCTGGTCGCGGCCGGAGACGTCGTTGAGTACGCGCGGCACGAAGCCATATTCGTCGAATGCCTTGCGGTTGTCGCGGACTGCGGCGTCGCTCTCGGCGCCGCCCGAAATATAGCCGTAGAGGAATTTCGGAATCCGCCGCCGCGCCGTCGCTTCGAAATCGTCGAGCGACAGATAGCGCTGCATCGCGCGTGGAACGGCACTGGTGGCACGGGTCACGGTTGCCGGCGGGGCAGCGGGGGGCGTGGATTTGTCGAGCACGTCGGGCGTTCCGTTGTTTTTGGTTTTTAGGAGGGTAGCGACCTTAGCGTCGCGGGGCGGGCCCGCCAAATTTCTGGCCGGCCTTGTTGACGGACTGGCTGACCTCACCGAGCATCTTTCGCGTGTCGGCAATCAGGACGCCGGATTTCTTGTCGAAGCTCTCGATCAACTCGCGCAGCGAGATCACGGTCGGCAGCAGCTCGCCGCCATATTTGTCGCTGGCAAGGCCACCGAAGAAGTCCTTGGTCTTGGTCAGGGCGCTGTCGACGGAGCTGATGCCCGCATCGGCGGTGCTGATGATGCTGGTGATCCGCTCGCCATCGCCGGACAATGAGGCCGTGAACGTTTCGAAGTTGCGCAGCGTATCCTTCACCGCGACTTCATTGTCGGCGATCACCTTGTCGACGTTGCGCAACGTCACGCGGATTCTCTCCTGCATGTCGAGCAGGCCCTCCGCATCGGCGGTCAGCTCGGGAATGCCGTCGGCGCCGAGCGGTGGCGGTTCGGTCGTGCCGCCGGTAAAGGAGACGGCAGCGATCCCGGTCAGGCCCTGAAATTCGAGGCCGACCTGGGTGTCGGCGCGGACCGGGGTGTTGCCGTCGATCATGGTGAGCACGACGACGCGGCGGGGATTGTCCAGTCTCAGCGACACCACCTCGCCGACCCGCACCCCGGCGAAATTCACGCTGCCGCCCTGGCGCAGGCCGGAGGCGGAGCCTTCGAAAATCACCCGGAACGGCGTCTTCTGCTTATTGCCAGCGAATTTCTGGTAGGCGAGGAACGAGCCCAGCGACCCGGCGATCAACGCCAGGGTCAAGGTCCCGATCATCAGATTGCTGGCACGCGCCATCAGCGAAATCCCGCGAAGCAGGCCAAACAGATAGCGGATTTGCTGCTTGAAGTCACCGCAGCCGGCCAAAGCGTTTTCAAGCGAAGTGGATGCCGGTTCGCGTGAAGAAAGCGCGTCAAAACAAGAAAGTCCAAAACTAGCTGGTAGCAGGCTTTCGCGATGCCACAAAAACTCCGGTCAGGACCAGCGCAAAGCCGATGAAGTGGAAGGCTTGGGGATGCTCGCCGAGGAACACGATCGACATCGCGGTGCCAAACACCGGGATGACGTGGAAAAAGGGGGCGGCGCGGTTGGCGCCGATCAATTGCACCCCGCGATTGAAGCAGAGATAGGCGAGCGTCGACGGAAATACCGCGACGTAAAACAGCGTCAGCAGGTTCGCTCCGTCGATCGCCATCAGGGGGCGCGAGACCAGTTCCCAGATCAGCACCGGGATCAGGCATGCCGCGCCGGCACCGAAGGTGAAGGCGACGAATGACAGGCCGTGGATGGCGGGGCGCTTGAGCGACAGCACCGAATAAAGCCCGAAGATCACCAGCGCCACGACGAAGATGAGATCGCCTCTGTTGAACTCGATGTTCTTCAATGTCGTCAGATCGCCGTGCAGCAAGATCACCAGCACGCCGGCCAGCGACACCGCGATGCCGGCAGCCTGCGCCAGCGTCAGCCGCACGCCGAGCAGGATCAGCGACCAACTGGCGATGAACAGCGGCCCCGCCGATTGCAGCAGCAGCGTGTTCAGCGCCTGGGTATGTTCGAGCGCCCAATATTGCAGGGTGTTGAAGGCGCCGATGCCGGTGATCGAGAGCACGATCATGATGCCGAGACGGGAGCGGATCGCCGCCCAGTCGCGTACCAGATGTTTCCAGGCAAAGGGAAGAATGATCAGGAATGCGAACGACCAGCGCAGGAACGACAGCGTCACCGGCGCGATATGGCCGGCGGCCAGCCGCCCGACGATGGCGTTGCCGGCCCAGCACAGCGCGGTGATGCTGAGCAACAAATAAGGCTGGTTGGCGATCCAGTTCGCAGGGCTCGCGGGCGCGTCGGGTTCGGAGGCAGACATTCTAACGACAAGGCCCGGTTCACGACGCCGCGGCCCGCCCGGCGATAGCAGCCGGGCCAGAGAGAACGCCCGGCCTTCGTCACAGACACTGATTTGCCGCGTTCATCAATGGGGCAGATGCATCGCGACCATGCGCGGCGCGATCGACGTTTGCTAGAGCGTTTTTCCAGCGAAGTGGACACCGGTTCGCGTCAAGAAAACGCGTCAAATCAAGAATCTAGAGCCCCGTTCCGATTCAATCGGAACGGAAAAGGCTCTAGCCGGCGTTGTCGGGGGCAGCGGCCTGACGCTTGACGATCTGCTCGGCGAGCTGGATCAGCATCCGCTTGGCATTATGGTCCCGCAACTCGCGAAACAACCGCAACAAGCGCAGTTCGAGCAGCGCCTCCATCGTTTCGGATTCGGCCGGAGAGCAATCGGGCCTGCGCGCCGCTGGCGACAGGCCCTGGAACAGATCGTGGGAGACGCCAAGCGCGTCCGCCACCTGCATCAGGCGGCCGACATCGGCGCCGCCCGAGCCGTTGCTGGATTTCGGCGCCCGCTGGCTGAGGGCCCCGAGTACTTCCGCAAGGTCATCTTGCGAAAGGCCGAGCGCGAGCCATCGCGCTTTCAACAATTGATCGATTTGCCCGTCGGTCGATTTGCCCATTGCTTCGCTCAGCCAATCTTTGACCGTGATTCTTTCATGAAACCAGCGAACAGATTCACCAGCGGCTCACCCTTGTAGGTTTTCTGCAAATCGTTGGGATGGACGAACTCATCCCGGAACCAGGGATATTTGCGGCCGTCGAAGGCCTGGATGGTCCAGTCGATCAATTGCTTGACGCGTGGAATCCGCTTCGCATCCGGATGATAGGTGAGCCAGATATCGAGCGGAAACTTGATGCCGAGGTCGAGCGGAATCAAAGGCCCGGCGATCGCCGGTATGTAGGTCGGCAACCAGCCGATGCCGGCGCCCTTGGAGACGGCCCAGACATGCGCGCTCGAGACGTTGTTGCGCATCGCGACAAAGCCGAGCTGTTCGCGCGCGGCATGTCGTTCGTACATCTCCTTGCCCCGGGTCTGCTCGCCTTCCTGAATGACCATCCGATGATTTTGCTGGAGGTCGTCGAGGTCTTTCGGCATGCCGTAGATTTCGACATAGGACGGACTGACGAACGGCATGATGTGAAGCCGGCCGATCTTGACCCGCTTCAGGTTGGGATTGCCCGGCTCCTCGAGTTGCACGGCGACGTCGGCTTCGAGCCGCAGCACGTCCGCCGATCGCATCTCGCATTTCAGGTCGACCAGCAGTCCGGAATAGACCCGCTGGAATTCGACCAGCCGGGGCGCCAGCCAGAAGGTGCCGAGCCCTTCGGTAACGGCCAGCCGAACTTCACCTGTGAGCGCCGGCGTTGCCTGGCTTAACGCGCGGTCGAGCCCGAAGGACGCCTCTTCCATCCGCTTGGCGGCATCCAGAACCGCCTCGCCTTCCGGCGTCAGCCTGATCCCGTCGACATGGCGGGTCATCAGCGGGGTCTTGTAGGTATCCTCGAGGACGGAAATGCGCTTGCTCAGGAAATTGGCCGACATGTTCAATTGGCCGGCCGCAGCCCGGAAGCTGCCGGTTCTGGCAACCGCCAGAAAAATCCGGACCAGATCCCAGTTCGCCATTCGTCCCGGCATGTGCGCACCGTCGTGCGCACCCCTGCGCTCACCTGAGTGCATACAAATCGCCTCGTTTGTCGCCTTCTAATTTAAGGAACCGGCATTTCTATTCTTGGCAGAAAACCAGCTCTTACACAATCAAGAGACGATCAATGAACGCGCTCGACATCGATCTGATCAGAAAATCCGCCCGAGAGCACGCCCGGGCCAGCCGGTCCACTCCTGCCAGCCGGTCCACGGCCCATTCTCTCGAGAGAATGACCAATCTTCAAGTGGCTCGGCGCACGGTCATTTTCACCGTCGGGGCCGCCGGCATCGCCTCGCTGGTGGATCGGGCGCGTACCGACATACCTGGATTAACCACGAACGAAATCCTTTGTGCTGCGGTGCGCCACAATCCCGATATTTTCTGGGCGATCGCGCGCAGCGATCGCTTCGATATCAGCGACCCCAAGGGCGAGGGCTTCCTTGCGGTGCTGCCGTTGAACCATGAAGGCATGCGCCGCCTGCTCGATGGCCGGCTCAACACCAAGGATCCCGAGCTGTGCTACGTCGCGCGGCAATCGGAGCGTCCGGCCGGTATCTATGTCTGGGCGATCCATGCCAAGGGCACGCTGGCGGCGGCGATACCGCTGGTGCTGCAGAAAATCTCCTCGCCGCTCTACCAGGGCGTCAATCTCTATTCACGCCCGATCACCAAGGGCGGCCTGCGGGTGCTGGAGCCGCTCGGCTTCCATCCCGGCGCGCGTTACGAGGAATTGTTCACACCGCATCTGCAGATGTTCGATCGCTCGAAGGATCTGCCGCTGGTCAAAGCCGTGCCGCCCGAGCCCGTCACCATCGAGGTCGTCCGCTCGATGGACGAGATGGTGCGCGTGATTGCGATTCGCGGTGCGGTCTACATGGGCGAACAGCACTGCCCATTCGAGGAAGAGTTCGACGGCAATGATTTCTCCGCCACCCATCTGATCTGCCACAAGGATGGTGAGCCGGTCGGCTGCATGCGGATCCGCTATTTTGCGGATTTTGCCAAGCTCGAACGGCTGGCTGTCCGCAACGAAAGCCGCAACGCCGGCCTGGCCGGGCGGATCGTGGACACGGCCATCGAACTGTGCCGGAAGAAAGGCTACCGCGTTCTGTACGCGCATGCGCAGACCCGGCTGCTCGGCTTCTGGGAGCAGCGTGGATTCAAACGCACGCTGGGCCGCAAATTCGTGTTCTCCGATTTTGACTATGTCGAGGTCAGGCTCGAGACCGAGAAGCATCCCCAAAGCATCACGCTCAACGACGACCCCTACGTGCTCATTCGTCCCGAAGGCCGCTGGGATACGCCGGGCGTGCTCGAAAAATCCACGAGCCGGGGCATTTGTGAATCGGTGACTGTCCAATGAGCTCTATCATCGACCTGCGCACCTATATCGGTGCATCGAGCCGCCGTCTGCTGGTCATGGTCGACCTGCAGGAAAAAAACTACGCCGCATTGGCAAAGGACAATGCGTCCGGCATCCAGCGGTCGCTGAACAATTGCATGGCCGCGATCCGGCATGCGCGCGAACTCGCCATACCGATCGCGTTCACCCGTTACGGCGATGGCCCGGGCGTGCTCGAACGCGCGAACCAGTCGGCGGCATGGATTTCCGGTTTCGAACCGCGACGCTCGGACATGGTGTTCGAGCGCCAGCAACCGTCCTGCTACAGCAATCATCTGTTCGAGAACGTGGTGTCGCAGGCCGGCAGCTTCGCCATCGCCGGTCTGGCCGCCGAGGAGACCTGCCTTGCGACGGCCCTGGATGCGTCGCGCAAAGGCCACAGCGTCACCTTCCTCAGCGATGCATCGGTGAGCCGGTCGCGGCCCGATACCGACGCCGCGGCGGTGCATGTGCTGGCCACCAGGGCGATCGAACTTTTTGCCGACGTCGCCTCGACCGGCCAGTGGCTGGTGGCGACGTCGCAGCGTCCTCTCAAAGGACATCGCTATGGATGAGTTGAGTGCGCGTCGTTTGCGTAGTGTGATTCCGGTGTTGGTGGAGCAGCGCAACATCCTGGTGGCAGGTGGCGTGTCCTTTGCCGGTCATCTGCTCGATCTCGCCATCATGCAGTTGCGCTTGACCTTGCATGATATCTCCGAGGATGAATTATCCGAATTCTCCAACGTGCTCAGCGGCGAGCGTACGGAATAAATCCCCAGGAGACCAGGTATGGCGGGACGCAGGTGGATCATCCTCGCGGCGCTGTTTGCGGCGCGCGCGGCGATCGGATTCCAGTTTCAATCGGTCGGATCGGCGGCCAATCTCATGATGGCCGATCTTCGGATCGGCTACGCCGAAATCGGCCTGCTGCTCGGCGCCTATCTGCTGCCGGGTGTCGTCGTCGCGTTTCCGGCCGGATTGCTCGGAAGCCGGGGCCGCGAAAAGATGCTCGGGATCGCGGGCCTGGTGCTGATGGCGGTCTCCGGCCTGGCGCTGAACTATTCCGACGATCTCGTCTTCGCGCTGGTGGCGCGCACGATCGGCGGGGTCGGCGGAACGATCGTGGGCCTGGTCGCGACCAAAATGGCGGCGGACTGGTTCGATGCCCGTGAGATCGTGCTGGCGATGTCGATCCTGCAGATGAGCTGGCCGTTCGGCGCCATGGTGGCGCTGCCGATCCAGACCTTCATCGGGCAATCGTTCGGCTGGCACGCGGTGATGGTGTCGGGCGCGGTCGGTTCGGTGGTGGCACTGTGCGCTTTCGCGATGGTTCCGCGGGCTTCGCAGCCAGCCCAGGCGGAGGCCGCCGGCCGCGCCAGGTTGCCGCGCGCGGCGCTGCTGCCGGTCGTGATATCAGGCACCATCTGGGGCGCGATGAATCTCGCCTGCGTGTTGTTCTTCAGCTACGCGCCGCCGCTGATGGTGGCGCAAGGGTCTTCGCCGACGGTGGCGGCGTCGCTCACCAGCCTCTCTATCTGGTTCACCATTATCGCCATTCCCAGCGGCGGCTATCTCGTGCACCGCGCGGGCCGGCCGATCACCGCGATCATTGCCTGTAGCCTGATCGCCGCCGCCGGGCTGATGCTGTTCGTGCTGGATTTCTACCCGACGATCGCCTGCCTGATTTTTGGCGTCGCGATCGGTCCGATGTCGGGCGCGGTGCTGTCGCTGCCCACGAAAGTGCTCGAGCCGGCCGATCGGTCCGTGGGCTTTGGCCTGTTCTATTCCTGCTTCTACGTGCTGATGGCGGTCGGGCCCACCGCCGCCGGCCGCCTGCAGGACGCATGGGGATCGCCGTCGGCGGCGCTCGTCGCCAGCGCCGCGCTGCTGGCATCGATGGTGCCGCTGGTCGGTTTGTTCTTGATGGTCTCGAAGGGCCACGGTGCCGCGCAGGCCGACGAAGCGAAGCTGCGCGCGGCGTCTTAGATCCTCACACCGTCAGCGCCGGCGCGATCGCGCCCAGCGCTTTCACCGCGTCGTTGGGATCGAGCTCGATCTGCAAGCCGCGCTGCCCGCCATTGAGGAATACGGTGGCATTGGAGAGTGCGGCTGCCTCGATCGCGACCGGCACGCGCTTCTTCTGCCCGAACGGCGAGATGCCGCCGACATGATAGCCGGTCAGCCGTTCGGCATCGGCCGGCCGCATCATCTTCGCGGCCTTGCCGCCGAAGGCGCTGGCGAGCTTCTTCATGCTGACTTCGCCATCCGACGGCACCACGACGCAGACCGGCTTGCCGTCGACCTCGGCCATCAGCGTCTTCAGCATCCGAAACGGCTCGACGCCGAGCGCTTCGGCGGCCTGCAGGCCGATGCTCTCGGCGCTGGAATCATAGGCGTAGCTGTGAAGGGCGAACTTCACGCCGAGCTTTTCCAGCGCCTTTGTCGCAGGGGTGGTTTTGGACATACGAAAGGATTACTCCGTGTTCACTTAATCGCCTTGCCGCGGCCACAAATTTTCCGGGGATATCAATGGCTTGGAGGCGGTCTAAGAGGCCCCTAAGTCTCCCTTCTTGCTTGCCTAGAGCTTTGGCTTCCTTTATCCGGTTGGGCTGCCCTGCATGCGAGCGGCCTCCGGCCGTGATTTTGACTGGGCAAGCTAGAGCATGATCCGGAAAAGTGGATGCCGGTTTTCCGAAAAGATCATGCTCAAACTAAGAGATAACCGAAGGCATGGTTCAACCTGAACCATGCCGAAGGGCATGATCCGGAAAGGCGGGCAGTTCTTTTCCGGGGAGGCGTGCCGAAACCACTGAGCTGCAGGGAATCCATAGGAAATGGCCAATGTTGTCGTCGTCGGCGCCCAATGGGGCGACGAAGGGAAGGGCAAGATCGTCGACTGGTTGTCGGAGCAGGCCGATATCGTCGTGCGCTTCCAGGGCGGCCACAATGCCGGCCATACGCTCGTCATCAATGGCGAGACCTACAAGCTGGCGCTGCTGCCGTCCGGCGTGCTGCGGCCGTCCAAGCTGGCGGTGATCGGCAACGGCGTGGTGTTCGATCCCCAGGCCTTCCTCGATGAAGTGGCAAAACTGAAAGCCCAGGGCGTCGTCATCAGCCCGGAAAACCTGCGGGTCGCCGAAAACGTCACGCTGATCCTGCCCTTGCACCGCGAACTCGATGCGCTGCGCGAATCCTCCAATTCCGCGACCGCGATCGGCACCACCCGCCGCGGCATCGGCCCGGCCTATGAAGACAAGGTCGGCCGCCGCGCCATCCGCCTGATGGACCTGGCCGATCTCGATACCCTGCCGCACAAGATCGACCGCCTGCTGGCGCACCACAACGCGCTGCGCCGCGGCCTCAACCTCGAAGAAATCGACGGCGCTGGCATTCTGAAGGAACTCACCGCGTTCGCGCCAAAACTGCTGCCCTATGCGGAAACCGTGTGGCGGCTGCTCGACATCAAGCGCCGCGAAGGCAAGCGCATCCTGTTCGAGGGCGCGCAGGGCGCGCTGCTCGACGTCGACCACGGCACCTATCCCTACGTCACCTCGTCCAACACGGTAGCGGCGCAGGCCGCGACCGGTACCGGCATGGGCCCGGGCTCGGTCGGCTACGTGCTCGGCATCTGCAAGGCCTATACGACGCGGGTCGGGCAGGGCCCGTTCCCGACCGAACTCAACAACGAGATCGGCGAGGAGATCGGCCGCCGCGGCAAGGAATTCGGCGTCAACACCGGGCGCAAGCGGCGCTGCGGCTGGTTCGACGCCGTGCTGGTGCGACAGACCGTCCGCACCTGCGGCATCACCGGTCTGGCGCTGACCAAGCTCGATATTCTCGACGGCTTCGACAGCATCGAGGTCTGCACCGGCTACATGCTGGACGGCAAGGAAATCGACCATTTGCCGGCCGGCGAGGGCGCCCAGGCCAGGGTGGTGCCGATCTACGAGACCATCGAAGGCTGGAAGGAGCCGACCGCCAATGCCCGTTCCTGGGCGGACCTGCCGGCCCAGGCGATTAAATATGTTCGCCGCGTCGAGGAATTGGTGGGCTGCCCGATCGCGCTGCTTTCCACCAGCCCGGAACGCGAGGATACTATTCTGGTCCAAAACCCGTTCGAGGCTTAACGAGTTGTTACCCATAAGTCCGCATTGTTGAATAGTTATGGCTGATTACTACCCGCTGATCGCCCGCGCCATTGCCGGACTGGACCCCAGTGCCCCCGGCGAGAGCCGCCGTGCGCTCTATGAGCGGGCCCGCTCGGCGCTGATCGCACAGTTGCGCAGCGTTCAGCCGCCCCTCAGCGAATCCGAGATCACCCGTGAGCGGTTGTCGCTGGAAGAGGCCGTCCGCAAGGTCGAGTCCGAGGCCGCCCAGCGCGCCCGCGACGCCTCGCGGTCCGGCGGTACGCCCCGCAGCTCCAGCGGTGACGCCTTCCGCCGCGCCAATGCCCGTTCGCCGGAGGCAGGCAGCCCGCCGCCGGCCGCCCCGCGTCCGCCGCGGCCATCGGCACCGCCGCCCTCGCGTGACGGCGATCAGCAGCGCCCGCCGCGCAATCTGCGGCCCGATGCCCCGCCGGCGCCGCCACGTTCGCAGCCGCCGCAGCCTCCGGCGCAGGAGCCGCCGCTGCCGCCGACCCGTGAACGCACCGGTGCTGCCCGCCGTGGTCCCGATAATTCCGCGCCGCAGATGCCGCAACCGCCCGGCATGCGCGGCTTCCGCGACATCGCCGCCGACGCCGACGATCTCGGCCGCGCCGCGGCGCAAGCCAGCCGCTCGGCGCGAAAGACCTATGCCAACGTGCCGTCGCCCTCGCCGGAATTCGACCGGCTCGAGCCGAGCATGGAGAACCGCGGCGCCGATCCCGAGGCGCCGTATTCCTATGACGAATCGCTGGAGGAGGCCGACCGCTATTCGCCCCAGGCTTCGCCGATGCAGCCGCCGCCGCCGCGCTCGCGGATCGGCCAGGGCAGCGACCGCGAGCAGAAGAAGGCGCGCCGGGCCGGTGCTGCGTTCCCGTTCAAGAGTGCGATCGCGATCGGCATCGTGCTGATTCTGGTCGGCGCCGGCATCCTCTGGGGCAAGACCGCCGTCACCGTGGTCTCCGGCCTGTTCAAATCCTCGCCGGTCGTCGAGGCGCCGAAGGATCCCTCCGCGCCGCAGTCCAAGCCGAAGATCCCCGACCGCGTCGGGCAGTCGTCGTCCGAGCAGATCGCACCGGTGGCGCAGCGCGTGGTGCTGTATGACGAGGATCCGTCGGACCCGAAGGGCAAGCAATATGTCGGCTCGGTGATCTGGCGCACCGAACCGATCAAGGCGAGCGGCAACCAGAAGCCTGACATCGCCGTGCGCGCCGACATCGAAATTCCCGACCGCAAGTTCAAGATGACGATGTCGTTCCGCCGCAACTCCGACACCTCGCTCCCGGCCAGCCACACCGCGGAACTGACCTTCCAGCCGCAGGATGCCGCCGCCGGCGGCGTCGGCAACGTGCCGGGCATCCTGATGAAGTCCAACGAGCAGGCGCGCGGCACGCCGCTGGCGGGCCTTGCGGTGAAAGTCACCGACGGCTTCTTCCTGGTCGGCCTCTCCAACGTCGATGCCGACCGCACCCGCAATCTGCAGCTCCTGAAAGAGCGTTCGTGGTTCGACATCCCGCTGGTCTACGTCAACCAGCGCCGCGCCATCATCGCGATCGAAAAGGGCGCACCGGGCGAACGCGCGTTCAATGAGGCGTTCGCGGCGTGGGGTGAGTAGGCGGGAACGTTTCGCAACGCACCCTTCAAGCCCGTCGAATTCTTGGCAAGATCGTCGTAAGACTGAGGCCGCATCTGATCCCGCGATTGGAAGAGGACGGCCATGAAGCGTTACCTGATCTTCGGAGCCATTGGACCGTTCGTCGGCGGCCTGTTGCTGTTGTTCGCGACCACGGTGGCTTCGGGCTATTGGGCCGAGACCAATTGGGCGGAGGTCAGCAAGTTCTTCGTCACCTTCGCCAAGTCGCTGCAATACAGCTACCTGTTCGGCATCGTGCCGGCGCTGATGATCGGCGCCGTCGATGACATCCTGTACCACGTGCCGCGCATCCGCCCCACCTTTCGGATCTGCATCATGGGCGCGATCGGCTTCGTGGTGGCGGAACTGATGTACGGTTCGCGCGGGCCGGACACCGGCGTCATCCAGTTCCTGCTCTACGGTCTGGTCGGTTGCGTGCCGACGTTGCTGTCGTCATGGCTGGCGAACAAATATGCCGACGAGCACGCGCCGGTGGTTTCGACGTAAGTCTGCGAAGATTTAGTCCGGCGGACACATCAATTCCGATTTTCGGTTTTGGAATTTGAATCGGCTGAATTTCGCGCGCAAGCGAGCTAACAACTCCGGCTGTCATCGTCCGCGAAAGCGGACGATCCAGTATCCCAGAGACTTCAGTGATAGAGCCGAGAGGCCGCGGCGTACTGGATGCTCCGCCTTCGCGGAGCATGACAGCCGCTGGGTGGTTAGAGCGACTTGACCGCCGAAGCTCAACGAACGAAGGCGGAAGGCGGAAAGCGATATTTTGACGCAACTTGCACGCCCGTTTTGCGTTACCATCTGATGGCCATGTCAAACGAAGATATCTATGTGCCGAACCGCTCCCGCACCGAGCGCCCCTCGTCAGGGCGGGCGCAGGGCCGTGGGCCGGTGATCGACCAGGAAGGGCGCGAGATCCCTGATCCCAGCCTGCGTGGGCAGTTCGAGGGTTTCCGGATCGACTTCGGGAATTCCAGTGCCAACCCGTTCGGCAATCTCACCCGCGAACAGCGGATGGCGCGGCTCGAGGCGCTGTCGAAACTGCTCGACGTCGCCTTCATCCTGCCCGGCACCAATATCCGTTACGGCATCGACGGCTTGATCGGATTGATCCCGGTCGTCGGTGACATCATCACGACCGCGATCTCGCTGTGGCTGGTGCGCGAGGCGCGCGCGCTCGGCGCGCCCTGGCACATCACGGCGCGGATGCTCGGCAATGTCGCGCTCGATGGTGTGGTCGGCCTGGTGCCGGTCGCGGGCGACGCCTTCGACGTCATGTTCCGCGCCAACGTCCGCAACGTTCGGATGCTCAAGCGCTGGATGGACAAGCAGCCGCGTCTGTAACGCGTGACCCCGAAAAGTGGGCACCGGTTTTCGGATCAGGTCACGCGCAAACAAAACAACGCGCAAAAAAATGCCCCCGGACATCGTCCGAGGGCATTTCGCAAAGAAGAGATCGCTTACGCGGCGTCGGCGTCAGCTTCGGTCGCGACGGGCGGACGGGGCCGGCGCGTCAGCGGGAAGGCTTCGCTTTCATAGAGCGTGCGGATGCCGCTCTGGTCAAAGCGGGCTTCCTCGACCTGCAGATAGGCGCCGTTCAGCGAATCCGCCGGCAGTTCCTCGATCGCGAAGCGAACCGCTTCGGCCGCGGTGCCAAAACGCCGATAGGCAAAGCCCGCCCGCTTCTTCTTGCGGATCGCGGCGGGAAACAGTTCGGCGGCGGTATCGTAACTGAAGGGACGCATGGTTTGTGACCTCAATCTTTTTGGCTCGTTCGTCGAGCGAATGGGGATTGGATGACGGTGGGCCGCTATCCCTGGCGGCGCGCCGTGCACGTCATTTCGTCCCCCAATATAAGCCTGTTTGACAGAAATGCGACTCCTGATGACGCAGATCGGAGGTGATGATGAATCCGCGCATGGCTCGGCTTGGGGCCGTTTCGGACCGAAATAAACCCTGTTATTTCAAGGGTCTACGAAGCCTAAAATTTGCGCAGCAAGACCAGGATGACCAGCACGATCAAAATCACCCCGCCAAGGCCCATGCCGGAATGGCCGAGGCCATAGCCATAGCCGCCAAAACGGCCGGAGAAGCCGCCGAGTAGGAAAATAATCAAGATAATGATGAGTATCGTGCCCAGCGACATGGCGGCCCCCCAAGGGGCGCTACCAGCGCCCTACAAAACTCAAGAGCGCGGCCGGCACCCGGCAAAGCGCCCCGCGGCCCGGAGCAAAGCATACTCCAGGCCGCGAGTCCTCGCTCCGCCGAAAGGGGTTGGTCGTTATTCCGGGGCGCGAAGCGAACCCGGAATCTCGAGATTCCGGGTCTGGTCCTTCGGACCATCCCGGAATGACGGCATCAATTATTTCTTCGTCTCGTCGATCGGCAACACCTTCAGCGGCGTCGCGTAAGGCTCGACGCGCAGCGATTCCGAGGCGAGCAGGCCGATCTTGTGCAAGGGCGCCTGTTCGAGATCGCCGCTGGCCGATTTGTGCACGGCATAGCGCCAGACGCTCATCGAGCCCTTGGCGACCAGCATCTTGGCGATGCCGCCGGCGTTCTTGCCGTCCATCTGCGCCAGATCGTCCTCGGCGATGCCGATCACGATTTCGTCCTTCGGGGTAATGACCTTGAACAGGGAGACCTTATCGGCGGCAAAGGCAGGCTGGATCACAACGCTCTCCATGATGAAGGTGGCAAGCCCGAGACCGAGCAGCAGACGTTTGGATAATGGCATCTAGACTTTCCTTGTTTGCGCGCCGGGCAAACCGGGAGAAGCACCCCTGAAAAACAAAAACCCCGCGCGACCAGCTCTTGGTCGCACGGGGCGGGAAACAAGTTCGAAGGAGTCTGAGGTTATTTCGGCTGCAGCTTCAGCGACGCCGAATTGATGCAGTAGCGCAGGCCGGTCGGTCCCGGGCCGTCATTGAAGACGTGGCCGAGATGGCCGTCGCATTTCGAGCAAAGAACCTCGGTGCGGACCATGCCGTGGCTGACGTCGCGTTCCTCGTCGACATGGCCGCCCGCTGCCGGCGCGGTAAAACTCGGCCAGCCGCAGCCGGAATCGAACTTGGCGTCGGATTCGAACAGCGTCTGCCCGCAGCCGGCGCAGGTGTAGGTGCCCTTAGTCTGCTCATGCTCGTATTCGCCGGAGAACGGCCGCTCGGTCGCCTTCTCGCGCAGCACCGCATATTGCATCGGCGTCAGCTCACGGCGCCACTCGGCCTCGCTCTTCTCGACCTTGGTCTTGGTGTCGGACATGGTGTCTCCTTCATATTTGATCGTCATTGCGAGCGAAGCGACTTGTCCGCCGTAGCTCAACGAGCGAAGGCGGAAGCAATCCATGCCGCAGCACGTGGAGAAATGGATTGCTTCGTCGCTACGCTCCTCGCAATGACGGAATGCGTTGACCTAGTTGGTGGCCTTGACACTGCTCACCAGTGTCGGCTTCTCGATGTAGTCGCTCGCGAAGATCTTCTTCAGATTGTGGACCTTCGGGATATCGTTGAAGGCAATATAGGGCTGATTGGGGTGCAGCGTCAGGTAGTCCTGATGATAAGCCTCCGCCGCATAAAACGCCTCCAGCGCACCAATTTTGGTCACGATCGGCTTCTTGTAGACCTTGGCGGCGTTGAGCTGGGCGATATAGGCCTCCGCCACCTTCTTCTGCTCGTCGTCGGTCGTGAAGATCGCCGAGCGATATTGCGTGCCGGTGTCCGGGCCCTGGCGGTTCAGCTGGGTCGGATCGTGCACGACAGAGAAGAATATCTGCAGGATCTTGCCGTAGCTGATCTTCTTCGGGTCGTATTTGATCTCGACCACTTCGGCATGTCCCGTGCTTCCCATCGAGACCAGATTGTAGTCGGCGCTGGCCTTGGTGCCGCCGGCGTAACCGGACACGGCGTTGACCACACCAGCGGTGTGCTGGAACACACCCTGGACGCCCCAGAAACAACCGCCGGCGAGGACCGCAGTCTGGATGCCGCTGGCCGGCGCCACGTCGGCGGCGGGGGCGGGGATGATCACGGCGTCTTCCGCGGCGCGCGAGGGGGCAGCACTGAACGCGGCAATGGCGAGCGCGCCGATCGCGGCGGCGCACAGCGAAAGGCGGCTGAATGGGCGAGGGGACATGGTTTCCTCTTGAGGCTGTTGGAAGGCAGTTTAGAGCGGGAGCCGGGTTTCGCAATCGGCGCAGCTCCCTCCGATACGCCAAGATACGGGCGGAGGCTCATTTTGTTACGGCGCGGCCCACACGGTTTCGTGAATAAAACCGCGCCGGCGCAACTATTTAGTGGGGGATCGGGACGCGGTGTTTGGCCGCGCTTGACCGGACCTCGCGTCGCTTCCAACAATGAAGTCGCCGGTCGCGCGCGGCGACCAAAATGACATGCGCCGGAGCGCCCCCGCCAATGTTGCGCGCCTTTTTCCTGGCCGTCGTCATGCTCCTCGCCGCCAGTCCCGCGCGGGCGGCGGGCGATATTGAGGGCTGCCGGAACGCCAGGGTGAATCCCGAGGCGGGGTTGGCGGCCTGTGAGACGGTCATCGCCGACGACAAGATTACCGGCAAACCCAAAGGTGCCGCCTTCTGGATTCGCGGCGAGGCGCTGATGAAGAAGCGCGATTATGACGGCGCGATCGCGGCCTTCGGCGCGGCGCATGACCTCGATCCCGAAAATATCGGTTACCTCAATTCCCGCGGCATCGCCTACAGCAACAAGGGCGACGACGAGCGCGCGCTGGCCGACTACGATCGCTGCCTGAAGTTGCGGCCGAGTTTTGCCAGCGCCTACAACAATCGCGGACTGATTTTCCTGCGAAAGGGCGACCTGCAGCGTGCCTTCGACGAATTCAATTCCGCAGTGAAGCTCCCCTCCAACGAGGCAAGCCGTTATATCCACCTTTTCAACCGGGCACGCGTGCAGACATATCGCAAACAGTATGATGCCGCGCTTGCCGATTTCGCCGAGGCACAAAAGCTCAATCCGAGCGGCCCGCAAGTCGCAGCCTACCGTTGCATCACCTACACCGAGATCAGGAAATTCAACGAAGCGCTGGCGGACTGCAACGAGGCGTTGGCCAAGACTCCGAAGTCGGTCTATGCGCTGACCAGTCGCGGCAATGCTCATTTGGCAAAGGGCGATCTCGACGCCGCGTTGAACGACTACAATGAGGCGCTCAAGATCAACCCGAATTATATCCGCGCGCACGCGAACCGTGGCCAGTTGTTCGAAAAACGTGGCGATGTCGCCGGTGGGCGTGCTGAATATCGCTCGGCGAGCGCCGCGCTGACGAAGTTCGATGATGTCGACACTGCCATTGCGCGCCGCATGGCCAAGGATCGCCTGGCGGTGCTGACGGCCGCGGTGCCGCCACCACCTGCCGCGACCAAACCGGCTCCGGGAAAGGCCGCGGTGCCCGTGCCGGCCGCCCCGCGCAAGGTCGCCTTGATTGTCGGCAACGGCGCCTACAAGAACGTGAAGCCGCTGGCTAACCCGGCGCGCGACGCCAAATTGATCGCGTCCACGCTTCGCGATCTCGGTTTTGCGGTCGTAACCCTCGCCCCTGATCTGACCCGCGACGGTTTTTTCGCGGCCCTGCACGCCTTCGGCCTCGAAGCTGAAAAGGCCGATTGGGCGGTGGTTTATTATGCCGGTCACGGCATGGAGATCGGCGGCGTCAACTATCTGATCCCGACCGACGCCAAGCTCGCCGCCGATCGCGATGCGGAGACGCAAGCGGTGGCGCTCGAGCAGCTGATCGCCGCGGTTTCCGGCGCGCGCAAGCTGCGCCTGGTGATCCTCGATGCCTGCCGCGACAATCCGTTCCAGAAGACCATGCAGCGGACCATTGCGCTGAAGCTGGTCAGCAAGGGATTTTCCAATATCGAGCCCGAGGCCGGGTTCATGGTGGTCTACGCCGCCAAGCACGGCGAGGTCGCGCTGGACGGCGATTCCGTCAACAGCCCGTTCGCGACCATCCTGGCCCGCGAAATCAGGCAGCCGAAGGTCGAGATCCGCAAACTGTTCGATATCGTCCGCGACGATGTCTGGGCCGTGACCAAGCACACGCAGCAGCCGTTCACCTACGGCTCACCGCCCGGAAGGGAAGATTTTTATTTCGTGGCGGAGAAGTGACGCCCTTGCGTCATTCCGGGATGGTCCGAAGGACCAGACCCGGAATCTCGAGATTCCGGGTTCGATGCTTTCGCATCGCCCCGGAATGACTGTCCCTACACCACCACGCTCAGCCGCTTCGCCGCACGGGTGATGCCGGTGTAGAGCCAGCGGGCGCGGCTGTCCTGGAACGCAAAGCTCTCGTCGAACAGCACCACGTCGTCCCATTGCGAGCCCTGCGACTTGTGCACGGTCAGCACGTAGCCATAGTCGAATTCGTCATAGGGCTTGCGTTGTTCCCACGGAATGGTCTCGATGGCGCCGCCGAAGCAGTCGCCGCGCACGGAGACCTTCGTGACCTTGTGGCCGAAGTCTTCATCGGGTGACAGCCGCATGGTAATGATCTTCGATTTCGACTGCGCGCGCGACTTCACCCGCCACAGCCCGCCATTGAACAGGCCCTTCTTGCGGTTGTTGCGCAGGCAGACCAATTTATCGCCTGCCACCGGCAAGGGATCCTCGATGTTCTGTTTCTGCCGCACCCGCATGTTGTAGGCGCGGCGGGTGTTGTTGCGCCCGACCAGCACCTGGTCGGCCCGCATCACGCGGTCCGGGTCGAGCTCATTGCGCGAAACCACCTCGCTCTCGCCGTAACGGCCGATATCGAGTTCGCGGCCCTCGCGGATATCCATCGACATCCGAACGATTGGATCATCCTGGGCCTGGCGATGCACTTCGGTCAGCATCGCGTCGGGCTCGCAATCGGTAAAGAACCCGCCGCCCTGGATCGGCGGCAATTGCGCGGGATCGCCGAGCACCAGCAGCGGACAGTCGAACGACATCAGGTCGCGGCCCAGCTCCGCATCGACCATCGAGCATTCGTCGATCACGATCAGTTTCGCCTTCGAGGCCGGCGCGTCGTCCCACAGTTCAAAGCTCGGCTGCTCGACGCCGGATTCCCGCGCGCGATAGATCAGCGAATGGATGGTGGAGGCGTTGTCGCAACCCTTGTTGCGCATCACCAATGCGGCCTTGCCGGTGAAGGCCGCGAATTTCACTTCGCCATCGACGCCGTCGGCGATGTGCCGCGCCAGCGTGGTCTTGCCGGTTCCGGCATAACCGAACAGCCGGAACACCGGCGGCGTGCCGTTCTTGCCGGGCTTGGCTTTCAGCCAGTCGGCAACGGCTTTCAGCGCGGAATCCTGATGCGGCGTAAACGTGGTCATGGGGTCTCGATGGAGGGGCGAGCGGGCCGTGATCGGCCGCGACTCAGGCAGACCCTCAAGCTAACCATTCGCGCGTTCCATGCAAGACGGCTTCCGCGGCGCGGAATTGATGTTTCATGGCCGAGGCTAGACTTGGTCCCGGCTGCGAATACACTGCAACAAAACAACAATTGGGAGCGACGTCATGAAATTCGGCATCTTTTACGAGCTGCAACTGCCGCGCCCCTGGGAAGAGGGCGATGAGCTCAGGCTCTATCAGAACGCCCTGACGCAGCTCGAGACCGCCGACCGCTGCGGCTATGACCACGCCTGGGTGGTGGAGCATCATTTCCTCGAGGAATATTCGCATTCGCCGTCGCCGGAATCGTTCCTCGCCGCAGCCTCTCAGCGCACCAGGAAGATCCGGCTCGGTCACGGCATTTTCCAGCTCACCACCAATCATCCCGCGCGCGTCGCCGAACGCGTCGCGGTGCTCGATCTGCTCAGCAACGGCCGCTGCGAATTCGGCATGGGCGAGAGCGCGTCGATCACCGAACTGACGCCGTTCGGCCGCGATATGGAAACCAAGCGTGAAGTGTTCGAGGAGGCTGTCGCAGCGATCTTCCCGATGTTCACCAAAGTGGGCACCGAACATCACGGCAAATATTTCGATATTCCGCTGCGCAACGTGGTGCCGAAACCTGTTCAGAAGCCGCATCCGCCATTGTGGATGGCGTGTTCGCAATTGCAGACCATCGAACGCGCCGGCGAGAACGGGTTCGGCGCGCTCGGCTTCCAGTTCGTCAGTGCCGACGCGGCCCACGCCTGGGTACACGCCTATTACAACGCGATCACCAAGCGGCTGAAAAAACTCGCCGATTACCAGATCAATCCGAACATGGCGCTGGTGTCGTTCTTCATGTGCGCCAAGACCGACGAGGAGGCCCGCGCCCGCGCCGATGGCGCCACCTTCTTCCAGTTTGCGCTGCGCTATTACGGCCAGGGACAAAACAGGGCGCGTCCGGCCCCCGGCACCGTCAACATGTGGGACGAGTACAACAAGTGGAAGCGTGAAAATCCGGAAGCGCAGGAGGCAGCCCTGCGCGGCGGCCTGATCGGCTCGCCGGAAACCATCCGCAAGAAACTGCGCCGGTTCCGCAATTCGCACATCGACCAGGTGATCCTGCTCAACCAGGCCGGCAAGAACAGCCACGAGCACATCTGCGAATCGCTGGAACTGTTCGCCAAGGAAGTGATGCCGGAATTCCAGAACGATCCCGAGCATGAAGCCTGGAAGACCGGCGTGATGAGCGGCGCGATCCAGCTCGAGGAAATCGACACCGAGGCGTTCAAGGATCGCTACGGGAAGCTGGCGGTCAGCGTCGCGCCGGCGCAGAAGGTTGCGGCGGCGGGGTAGTGGCCGCGCCTCATCGTGGTACAATAGTTTGATGAAACGTATCGCGGTTTGGGCATTCTATGGCGTCGGCGCGCTCGCGATCGGCTATCTCGCGCTCTACGCCTATGCCGTCTTCACCGGGCGGGACCTGCAGCCCGGCGATCCCATCCACATTTTCCGCAAGCCGGACGCACCGAGTTATTCGGCCATCTCAACGTCATTGCGAGCGTAGCGAAGCAATCCATGGCGCCGCTTGGGACAAGATGGATTGCTTCGCTACGCTCGCAATGACGCTGAGAGCGTTTCGGCTAACCCGTCGCCGCAAAGCGCTGATAGTCGCCCGCGCCTGCAGGCGTGATCGGAAGTCCGCCGTCGGCATATTCGTTCAGCTTGTTGCGTAGCGTGCGGATCGAAATGCCCAGGATGTTGGCCGCATGGGTGCGATTGCCGAGGCAATGCTTGAGCGTCTCCAGGATCAGATCGCGTTCGACGTCGGCAACGGTGCGCCCGACCAGCGCGCGGGTCACCTGTTCGGCGGCGAAGGTGGCGTGGGCCACCGCCGGCGGGGTCTTGGCGAGGTCGAGACGGTCGCCGTCGGGCGTGAGAATGGCGTCGGCGCCGATCTCGTCGCCCTGCGCCATCAGCACCGAGCGGTGCATGGTGTTTTCCAGCTCGCGGACGTTGCCCTGCCAGCGGTTGGAGGTCAGCACCCGCCGCGCGTCGGCGGAGATCGGGCGCAGCGGCACGCCGTTGGCGTCGGCATATTTCTTGGCGAAGTGCTGCGCCAGTTCGAGGATATCCGCCGGCCGGTCGCGCAGCGGCGGGATCTTCAGGTTGACGACGTTGAGCCGGAACAGCAAATCCTCGCGGAAGGTGCCCTCGCGCACGGCGTCGGCCAGATTGCGGTTCGAGGTCGCGATGATGCGGATATCGACCGGGACCGGCTTGGTGCCGCCGACGCGGTCGATGACGCGCTCCTGGATCGCGCGCAGCAGTTTCGATTGCAGCCGCACGTCCATCTCGGAGATTTCGTCGAGCAGCAGCGTGCCGCCGGTGGCTTCCTCGAACTTGCCGATGCGCCGCGCCACCGCGCCGGTGAAGGCGCCCTTCTCGTGGCCGAACAGTTCGGATTCCAGCAGATGCTCGGGGATCGCCGCGCAATTGATCGAAATGAACGGCCGCTTGGCGCGTTGCGAGCGGGTGTGGACGTAGCGCGCCAGCACTTCCTTGCCGGTGCCGGATTCGCCGGTGACCATCACGGAGGCGTCGGAACCTGCGATCTGCTGCGCCAGCTTGATCACTTTGCCCATGGCTTCGTCGCGCCAGACCAGATCGCGAGAATCGTTGGCGACGGCGGCGAGCACGGCTGCGATCAGTTCCGGATCGGGCGGCAGCGGGATGTATTCCTTGGCGCCGGCATGGATCGCGGCGACCGCGGCGCGGGCGTCGTTGGAGATGCCGCAGGCCACGATCGGCACGTGGATGTGTTCGGCTTCGAGCCGCATCACCAGGTCGCGGATGTCGAGGGCGACGTCGACCAGCATCAGGTCGGCGCCCTTGCCGCCGCGCAGCACCGCCAGCGCCTGTTCGATCGTCTCGGCGTGGGTCACCGAAGCGCCATTGTCCATCGCGATCTTGGTGGCCGTCGTGAGCTGGCCCTTCAGTGTGCCAACGATGAGAAGCCGCATATTACTCTCCTGTCCGTCTGTTCGCGCCAGTTATGCGCGTGCCGTCGTTTAGTTGCGTTCCGTCTTGATGATTTCCGTCATGGTCACGCCGAGCTTGTCTTCCACCAGCACGACTTCGCCGCGCGCCACCAGCCGGTTGTTGACGTAGATGTCGATCGCTTCACCGACGCGGCGGTCGAGTTCGAGCACGGTGCCGGGACCGAGCTTCAACAGCTCGCCGACGTCCATCTTGGAGCGGCCGAGCACCGCGGAAACCTGCACCGGGACGTCGAACACGGCCTCGAGGTCGGCCGCGATGCGCGCGGCCTGTTCGTCTTCATTGTAGGCCAGATCATCCCCCGCCTCCGCGCCGGTGGCGTTGAGGTCCTGCAGCGGGACATGTGTGTCGGTGTCGCTCATGGTTCAGTCCTCATGGCCTTCCGGCCTGATCGCGGGACGCCATATAGCGCCCGACAAGTTCGTTGATCTTGGCTTCGATCGCAGCGCGCTCCAGCACGACGCCGCCGTCGGCCCATTCGATCCGGCAGTCGCCGGTTGCGATGCCGGGCTCGGCCAGGATCACCAGCCGGCCTTCGAAGCCGCTCTGTGTGGCCTGCCGCTCGATCTTTTCGCGTGCGGCCTCGTACAGGGCGTCGTTGATGCGGACCACGAGGTGCGGCGTCGCGACCAGATGCGAGAAGCAGTCGCTCACCAGCGCGGTGATCTCGGCCAGCGGCTCGGCGGCGATCAACTCGGCGCACAGCTTGCGGGCGACCGCAACCGCGACGTCGACCGCTTCGGTTTCCATCCGCGCCTCGATGCCGGAAAAGCGCGAGGCGATGCCCTTGATCGCGATGCCGATCTCCTCCAGCGCCAGCGCGGCGCGGCGGTCGCTTTCGGCTTTCGCTTCGCGCTGCGCGGCTTCGTAGCCGGCGCGATAGGCGCGGGCCTCGGCGTCGGCGATCTTCTGCGCGATCTCGACAGCCGTGGCGGGACGCTCGCGCGTCTTGTCCGGCGCTCCGAAGTCCATGTCGAACAGGAATTTTGCGGGCGCGGCCATCAGTACACCAGCTCGTCGTCGGCGCGGTTCTTGGTCAGGGTGATTTCGCCCTTGGCGGCCATGTCCTTGGCGAGGTTGACGAGCAGCGCCTGCGCCTCGTCGACGTCGCGCAGCCGCACCGGTCCCATCGCGGCCATGTCGTCCATCAGCATCTTGCCGGCGCGGGACGACATGTTGCCGAGGAAGAAGCTGCGCACCTCCTCATTGGCGCTCTTCAGCGCGATGCCGAGCTTGTCCTTGTCGACATTGCGCATCAAGGTCTGCGCCGAGCCGGCGTCGAGCTTGATCAGATCGTCGAAGGTGAACATCAGCGCCTTGATCCGCTCGGCGGATTCGCGGTTTTCCTCTTCCAGGGAGGTGATGAAGCGGGTTTCGGTCTGACGGTCGAAATTGTTGAAGATTTCGGCCATCACCTCGTGGGCGTCGCGGCGGCGGGTCTGCGACAGATTGGACATGAATTCGGTCCGCAGCGTCTGTTCGACGCGCTCGATGACTTCCTTCTGCACCGCTTCCATCTTCAGCATGCGGGCGACCACGTCGAGCGCCAGATCTTCGGGCAGGATCGCCAGCACGCGGGCGGCGTGTTCCGGCTTCAGTTTCGACAGCACCACCGCGATGGTCTGCGGGTATTCGTTCTTGAGGTAGTTGGCGAGCACCTCTTCCTGCACGTTGGAGAGCTTCTCCCACATGTTGCGGCCGGCGGGGCCGCGAATTTCGTCCATGATGCCGGTGACGCGCTCGCTCGGCAGATATTGCTGCAGCAGCCGTTCGGTGGCGTCGAAGGTGCCCATCAGCGCGCCGGAGGCCGACATCCGCGACACGAATTCGAGCAGCAGGTCTTCCACTACGTCGGCCTCGACGGTGCCGAGCGTCGACATGTGGATCGACAATTCGCGCACCTCGTCGTCATCGAGCAGCGCCCAGACCTTGCCGCCATATTGTTCGCCCAGCGCCAGCATCAGGATGGCGGCGCGCTTCGGGCCGGTTAACTTCTCGCCCTTCGGCCGTGCGGCCTGACGGCTCGCCAGCGCCGAGATGACGGTGGTGATGTCGTTGGCGTTTGTGGTTTGCGGTACGGCCATGTCAGGTCACTCGACAGGTTCGCTGAGCCATTGACGAACAATGGACGCGGTCTCGTTCGGATTTCGTTCGGCGAGTTCACCGACCCGATGCACGGCTTGCGCGTGCACTTGGCCCTGAACCTGGGCGACGTCGATCAATGCCGCAGCGCCGCCGGCGGGAATCAGGGCCTGGCCGGGTGCGCCTTCGGCGCTGCCGTCGGTCAGGGCCGCCACGGCGGCGCCGGTCAGGGCCGGCACGACTTCGGCGGCCAGGATGCGCTTGACCAGCGGACGGATCACCATGAACAGCACCACAAGGCCGAGCAGCATCATGACGCCGAGCTCGATGACGTACATGACGTCGTCCTTGGTGAACTGGAACATGCCGAGCAGGCCGGTCGGCTCGGCGACCGGGGGCACGGAAGGCGCCTCGGCAAAGCGCAAATTGACGACCTCGACCTGGTCGCCGCGCTTCTGGTCGAAGCCGATCGCGGAGCGAACCAGAGTGGCGATGCGGTCGAGCTGCTCCTTGCCGCGGTCCTGATAGACCATCTCGCCTTTTTCATTCTTGGTATAGGCGCCGTCGACCAGCACCGCGACCGAGATCTTGTTGACCCGGCCGGCCTCGGTGACTTCGGTCTTGGTGACGCGGGAAATCTCGTAATTGTTGGTCTCTTCGCTCTTCTTGCTCTGGTCGCGCGCTGCAACGCCGCTATTGGCCGAATTGCCGGGCAATTCATTGTTGACGGTGACCTGGCCACTGTCCCCGGCGGTTGCGGAGGATTCTTCGCGGCTCTGGCTGGAGCGCAGCACCCGGCCCTCCGGATCGAACTTGTCCGACGTCTGGGTGACCTTGTTGTAGTCGAAATCGGCGGTGAGCTGGACGCGGGCGCGGCCCTGGCCGACGATCGAGGAAACGATCGCCTCGATCTCGTTGCGCATCCGCTTCTCGAAGGCGGTGCGGCGCTCGTCGCCGACCGCGTTGTCGGCATTGGCGCCGGCGCCGTCAGCCAGCAACCGGCCGCCTTCGTCGACAATCGAAACCCGCTGCGGCTTCAGCCCGTTGACGGCGGAAGCGACCACGTGGCGGATGGCGCGGATCTGCTGGGGTTCGAGGCTGCCGCGCACCCGGACCACGATGGAGGCCGACGGCTCCGGCGCTTCGCGGGAGAACAGCGGCCGTTCCGGCAGGACCAGATGGACTCTCGCTGCCTGAATGCGGTCGATGGCCCGGATGGTGCGGGAAAGCTCGCCTTCCAGCGCGCGCAAATGATTGATGTTCTGGACGAAGCTGGTGGTGCCGAGCGCGTCGGATTTGTCGAAAATCTCGTAGCCGACCCCGCCGCCCTTGGGCAGGCCGCCTTCGGCCAGCTTCATCCGCAGCCGCGTCACCCGGTCCTTCGGCACCATGATCACGGCGCCTTCGTTACGGATTTCGAAGGGGATCGCCTGGCGTTCCAGATCCTTGATGATGCCCGAGGAGTCCTCGGCGGTGAGGTCGGTGAACAGGGTGGTCATCTGCGGCGTCGTGACGCGCATGATGACGAACGCGAAGAAGCCGATCAGGGCGGCGGTCACCGCGACCATCGCCATCAGCCGCGACGCGCCGAGGCCTCTCAGGAAACCAACGAGACTTTGCACCAACCGCCCCCAGGGATTCGGCCCAGGATTCGTACCCGGGGACCGACTGGGCAATTATTGCCTAGGTGATGGTTTCCATATGGTTAACGACCGTTAAAGACGGCCAAAGATAAGCTCAGATAGTTTCGGCATGAAAAAAACCAGCTTCGCAAAACGAAGCCGGTTTTCATCAAATCTTCCGCTTTGGGAGCGTTTATTGCCGGTATTGCTGGATGCGGGTGGTCCGCAACCCTGCCAGGCCGTGCTGGTCGATGGAGAATTGCCAGGACAGGAACTCGTCCACCGTCAGCGTGTAGCGGCTGCAAGCCTCCTCAAGGGAGAGCAGGCCGCCGCGAACCGCGGCAACGACTTCGGCCTTGCGGCGGATGACCCACCGTTTGGTCCCGGGCGCGGGCAAATCCGCGATTGTTAATGGACTACCGTCAGGCCCGATGACGTATTTTACCCTCGGGCGATGGGGTTCTGTCATGGCGTACTCACAAACTCTCAACCACTGAACTCACAGGAACAACCTACGCCCTGCGACTTAAAATTTGCCTAAGCCCAAGGGTTCAATACGAATCTCGTTGAACATGCCGGGAACAGGGCTCGGGGAGACGCCGGGCCGGGGAGGTCGAAGTTCCAAAAGAGGCGGAGGGCCGTAAGGTGGATTCTCTTTAATCCGCCTCTCCACGTGAGATGGCGGGTTAAAGAGAACCCGCCCTACGCGCTCTGATAACGACGCGTGCCCAACCGGGCGGACTGCACAGCAAAGAGGGTAGACCAATGGCGAAGAACATGAACGGAAAGACGGCCGCAGCCGAGAAGCCGGTTCTGAACGGGATCGACGGCGGCGCTCCGGCCGAGCAAGCCGCCGCAAAGGACCGCACCCTCGATCCGGAGGTGCTGGCGCAAATCACCGCGTTCAAGACCCGGATCCAGGCCAGCGTCGGCGAAGTGGTCCTCGCCATGCTGAACCTGCCGCGTTATCGCAACCAGACCCTGGCCGATGTCATGCATCTGGTGGTCGAGCCGATGACCCGCGACCGCATCGCCATCGCGCGCGCCGGCGGCGAGGGCAAGATGGAAGAGACCGCCGGCATCGCGATCTGGGCCAGCGTGTCCGAAGCGGTCGACGCCAAGATCCGCGAGCAGATCCAGGCCCGCGTGTTTCCGGTCCGCCTCAAGGCCGAGGACTGGAACAGCGGCGAGACCCATTGGCTGCTCGACGTCATCGCCCCCTCGCAAAAAGTCGCCACCGCCGTGCTCGCGAACTTCAAGCAGGTCGTGAAGGACAAGCCGATCCGGATTCATCCGATCGTCAGCCAGCTGGTCGATCCGGCGGTGCTGGAGAAGATGAAGGTAAGGGCGGTGGGGGAGGCGGGCGGGAAGACGGCCGAGGAGACCGGCAAATGAAGCGGACCGCGGTCATGACGCGCGCGGACCGTACAAGCAACTCCAAGGTCATGGATGCGGACCACGCCAGTGTGGGCGGCGCACGGACGGGTGTAAGGCACAGCGCCAATGCTGCAGGAAAATTTCGCAATGTCGGATGAAGTCGACAGTTCCCGATACGACCCGACCACGCCCGAGGAACTCCTCGCATTGGCGAAGCACCTTGCCGCCGACCCGGAACTGGATGCGATATTCCGGCGTGTCGGGCTGCACAAGCCGTTCGATCGCACGCCTGACGATTACCACCGGGTCATTGCCAGCCGCGAAGCATTCGCACCCCAGCTCCGTAACCGGCTTTGTTCTCCCGCCAACACGTTCCTAGCCGAAGCGCTGGCGAGGCGTCTCCACGCTGGGTTGATATCTTCCGACACGGAGGCGCTGGCCTTTCTCTCTGATCGGATTCGGCACGTTCAAGCCGACAGTGCATGCAGCAGGCTCATGGAATCCGAGGTCAAGGACATCATGAGAAATCTGCTGGATTCGGCATTTTTTCAAAAGTTCGAAGACTTTCGGCGGCGGAAAGCGGAAGTGATCAAGACCGATATCGATCCCTATGAAAATATCGAGGCGTTCGTCAGTGACCAATTATGGATCTACGGCCTGGGTGGTCGAGGTTGGTCACAGGTTCAACGCATGGTCATCAGCTTTTTGAGTCGCCTCTGGTTCGATGCGGTGCCGGACCTGTCGCCGGCGACCGTCGAGCGCATGCTCGAATCACCGCGTGAAAACCTTTTGTCGCTCGGCGACGACGAACTGCCGCGTAAGGGATAATAGCTATGGCTGGCGCAAACAAGTTCGCGGACACGGGCTTCCTGATCGACATCTTTTTAGCCGGCGGACAAGCGGCGCTGGATGCGTTCAGGGATAAGGTTCCCGGCAAAATCTATATTACGACCGAGACAATTGAAGAATTAGGGCGGTTCACAAAAGCCAATATTGAGGCGTTGAAGACGTGGAGTTACGGTGACAGTGCACTTAACTCCTCGTTCAGCGATGTCCATCCTCAATCCTTTTCCGGCTCCGACGCCTTCGGGCCGCGCTTGCCTGGTTTGAGGATGCGCCCAGTCAACCGCTGGAGGCGGGCGAGGAAGCGATCGTCGCCGAGCGGCCGGCCGATGCTCTCGGCGGCGCGCAGGCGTTCGAACAGATCGGCCTCCGGTTCGCGAGCGAGCAGATCGGCGAACTGAGGGAAGCGCTCTCTGATGGGTTTCAACGCGGTGATGCCGTCGTCCTTGCCACGCAGATGCGCACGCGTGCTCGCCCACCGCCAATCCTGCGCCCGTTCCACCAGCCGCGCCCGCACCGGGTTCAGCGAGACGTAGCGCAACGCCGCCGCGAGATGCGCCTCGTCCATGGCGACGGCGCCGAACCGGCCCTGCCAGAAATGTCCGCTGCGTTTGCGCCGCGACTGGATGATGCCGGCATAGCTTCGATGCACGCGCGCCAGCGCGCGGCGCAGCCCGTCGGGATCGGACGGCACCAGGATCAGGTGCACGTGGTTCGGCATCAGGCACCAGCCCCACACCTCGACCCCGGCGCTGCGGCAATTTTCGGCCAGCAGATCGCGATAGAGCGCATAATCGTCATCGCCGAAGAAGGTCCGCGCGCGACCGTTGCCGCGCTGGGTGACGTGGTGCGGATGATTGGGGATGACGACACGGGCAAGACGGGCCATGGGGCATGATGCGCGCGAATGCGCGGCAAGTCAATTTAGTGCACTGTCACCATAATTCCAAGGAATGGGTGACACTTAACTTTTGGCTTTAGGGCATGGTAATTCCTGCCGACTGAGATCGCTAACCCCTGCCGCGTCGCTACCGCACGCAAGCGCAATCTCTCGTCCTGCCTGCGACAGATCAACCCGACGGGCAACTCAATTCCGATTTACAGAAATTGTGTCAAGCCCGTGAATCAAAAAGATTTCGCTTTATCCGAAATGCAAATCAGCGCTATGACTCTGCCCGTCTCACCCGATGAGAGGGGCGTTGCGCACGTCACGAACGCGCGGTGGGATGCGGTGGACGCGGGCGGCGGCGTATGACGAACGTCGCTGGCGCGGACGGTAAAGCCGTGTGGTCCTGGCGCCCCGATGCTGGCGTCACGTTCGCGGGACATTTCTCGCTGATAACGGTGGCAAAAGAGCTTGGCTCACCGGGGAGAGCGCGGAATAAGCCGTAAACCACTGTGCAGGGAAAGCCGGATGCCTCCGCTGAACCTGTATGCTCGTGTGCCCATTTTGCTTCTACCCATTGCACACGAGACCGCGGGTGCAGCGTGCACCCGGCTTTCCCTGCGCCCTCTTGATTCAGAGGGCGAGAAGTTTCCAGCAAACCTCGGGCGCTGCGTGCCGCGAGAATGCGGACGCACATCCTCTCGCTGTTTGAAATGTGAATTCGAAGTCTCACCCCACGTCGTCCCGGCGAAGGCTCAGATGCGCAATTGCGCATCGGGGGACCCATACTCCGCGGCCCATCGGTGAGAACGCTGGTGTTAGATACCTTGCCTTACAACGACCGCCGCGGCGTATGGGTCCCGGCTTTCGCCGGGACGACGAATACAAGGAGCATTCGCGCGACCCGTCGGTCCGCCGCGCTAGGTCGTGGTCGACGGACGCACCACGCGCTTGATCTTGTCGGTCGTGTAGCTTTGCCCGCCGATCGAAAGCAGCGGCGGGGAGGCGGTGAGGTCGACCGAATCCACGATGCCCTGGACTTCGGTGGAGATCGCCACGCTGTTGCCCGAACTGTCCTTGCCGGTGGCGGTCAGGGTGTAGGTGCCGGGTGGCCACTGGACGCCGTCATTGCCTTTGCCGTCCCAGACGAAACTGGCATTGCCTTGTTTCAGCGTGTAGCTGCCGGTGTAGGCCGTCTGTCCGGTCGAGTTGGTGATCGTGATCGTCGCCGAGGTGTCTTGCTTGGTCTGGAAATTCCAGGTCGCGGCCTTGTCGAACTGCGCCTTGCTGCCGTCGACGGCAACCGTGTTGCCGACATAGACCAGCGCCTGCGTCGCCTGGGCGCTCTTTTCGATTTCGATCAGCGACTTCAACTGGTCGTTGGACTTGAGCTGCTGCTCGACGCCGGCGAACTGCACCAGCTGCTGGGTGAACTGGTTGGTGTCGAGCGGATCGAGCGGGTTCTGGTTCTGCAACTGCGTCGTCAGCAGCGTCAGGAAGGTCTGGAAATTATCGGCGAGCCCCGTCGACGTGGTCGAGCTCGTGGAGCTGCTGCCGGAGCTCGAGCTGCTCGTTCCGGGCGCCGAGACGACCGTTGTCGGCATGGTTGCTTCGACTGACATGGCGTTCTCCGTTAGATCCTGATGTCGACGCCGCCGCTCGAACCGAGCATGCGGCCATAGCTGCGGCCGGCAACCGTCGCCGGAACGGTGTCTTCTTCGCTGACGATCAGGCGATGGGCATTGGGATTGGACTGGTTGCCGTCGTTCTGGCCCTGCGAAGATTGATCGCGCAGGCTGAATTGCAGGCCGCTATTGCCGGTCGAAAGGCCGGCATTGTCGAGCGCGCGCTGCAGCTGGTTGGCGTCCTGGCGCAGCATCGACAGCGTCTCCGGCCGTTCGACCGTCAGATGCGATGTTACCTGGCCATGGCGGTCGATATCGATGCGGACGTCGATGCGGCCGAGTTCGGCCGGGTCGAGCCGGATTTCGAAGCGGCTCTTGCCACTCTTGGCCGATGCGGCGATCTCCATCGCAAGTCCGCTCAGGGGGACGGCTGCTGATGTCGCGGCGGTGACGTTCAATTGCGGTGCCGCAACCAGTGTCGTGGCGGCCGGTTGCTGAGTCTGGACGGCGCCTGCGGCCGGCAGATTGTTGTTGGATGCGTTGACCAGCGTCTGGCTTGCATCGGCTGCGGCCGAATGTGGGTTGGCTGATGCCGGTGCGGACTTGCCCGCGATTTCGGCCTTCGCGGCGTCGATGATGCCGCTCTCGGCTTTCGGTTGGCCGGTGACTTCCGCCTGTGGCGTGACTGATGGAACGATGGTGCCGGGTGCCGGCGCCGCCGCAGCGGTCGTGCCCGCGATGTCGCCTGTTTCGCGGGAAGTGGCGGCGCCTTCTTTCGCAACGACGGGCGCTTTGGCCTGCGTTGTGGCTTTCGCTGCACCTGATGTCGTCGCGGCAGCGGAAGCGGCCAGCGCGATGCCTGAAGTGACCGACGTGTCGGTGGCCTGAGCGGTAAGGGCCACGCTGGCCGCCGCATGGGCGTCGATCTTGGTGGTTTCGGTCTTGACGGCGTTTGCGGTCACAGCCGGAGTTGTACTTGCGTCGGCGCTTGCCGGACCGGCAACCGCGCCGCTGAGGGATGCGGTGGCGGCGATGGCGGCCGCGGCGATCGCCAGCGGCGCTGTCGCCTTGTCGGATGCCGGCGTTACGGCGGTGGTTTCTGTTGTCGCTGTGGCAACCGGAATGACTGACGCAATGGCGTTGGGCGCGACTTCGGCGGTTCCGTCCGCGTTCGCTTCGGTCTGATCGGCGGCCGCGGCGCTGTCGTCCGAAGCGGGCTTGGATTCCTTCGTCTCATCCGATGTCGACGCGTCGGATTTCGAGGAAGCCGATTTCGATTTGGCGCGACCGTTCGCAGCGGTCCTGGTGTCTGCATCGGCGGGATCGCGCGCGTTGGCGGCGGCATCGCGGTCGCTGGAATCGTTGCGGGCGTCGCTGCGCGCGGCCTTGTCGGTTGCAGCCTTGTCCGATGCCGCGGCGTTGTCACGCGCCCGGTTGTCCGACGGGCCTTGCTGCTCATCGGCGCGGCGCGGCGCGGCGTCTTGCGCGCGGTTGTCGCTATTGGTGGCGGCCGTATTGCTGTCGACCAGGGCCGCGAAACCGTCATTGCCGGCCGAACGGTCGGAATCCGACCGCCCCGAGCGCGATGGCGCGCCCTGAAAAGACACGTTTGCCAATGCTTCTGACGTGACACTAACCACAGCCGACCCTCGCGATGAAACCTTGGCTACCATTCAGCAAGGACCGGGCCACGCCGTCGCGTTTAAAAATATTGTTTAATTTCAATATGTTGATGCGGTCGTCGGCTGGCGGCGAGGGCTTTGTGGCGGCCCCCTTTTCTGCCCGGCGGCAAGATTTGCCGTCTATTGCCGGGCCAAAACCGGTCCGGCTGATTGCCTCCCGGGAATACGGCCTATATTAAAGAGCGGCTTCCGATCCGGCCTGAGACGGCCGGTAAGCGCCTTAAAGCCTTATATATAAAAGGCTTTTTTGAACCCTGGCCGTGCGGCGCCCGTGCGCTTGCGATTTAAGTCGATTGATCTGCCATGCCCAACAGTCTGGACCTCGAAGGCCGCCCCCAGGACACACGGATCGTGGTCGCCATGTCAGGCGGCGTCGACTCCTCGGTGACGGCTGCCTTGCTGAAGTCCGAGGGCTACGACGTGGTCGGGATCACGCTGCAGCTCTACGACCATGGCGCGGCCACCCATCGCAAGGGCGCCTGCTGCGCCGGCCGCGACATCCATGACGCGCGTAACGTCGCCGAACGGATCGGCATTCCGCATTACGTGCTCGACTACGAAAGCCGCTTCCGCGAGTCGGTGATCGACAATTTCGCCGACAGCTATGCGCTCGGCGAAACGCCGGTGCCGTGCATCGAGTGCAACCGCTCGGTCAAGTTTCGCGACCTGCTGTCGACCGCGCGCGAGCTTGGCGCCAGCGCGCTCGCGACCGGACATTATGTCGCCTCGCGCCGCGTCGCTGACGGATCGCGGGCGCTGGTGTGCGCCGCCGATGCCGATCGCGACCAGAGCTATTTCCTGTTCGCGACTACGCGCGAGCAACTCGACTATCTGCGCTTTCCGCTCGGCGACATGACCAAGCCGCAGGCGCGCGAACTGGCGCGGCGTTTTGGCCTCGAGGTCGCCGACAAGCAGGACAGCCAGGACATCTGCTTCGTGCCGACGGGGCGCTACACCGACATCATCGGCCGCCTGAAGCCGGGCGCGATCGAGCCCGGCGACATCGTCGATCTCGACGGCCATGTCATCGGCCAGCATCAGGGCATCATTCATTTCACGGTCGGCCAGCGCAAGGGACTGGGCATCGCCTCGGCCGCGCCGCTCTATGTCGTCAAGCTCGATGCCGCCAGCCGCCGTGTCGTGGTCGGCCCGCGCGAGGCGTTGCGGATGGATCGCATCCAGCTGCGTGACGTCAACTGGATCGGCGACGGCGCGCTCGATCGCGTCATCGGCGCCGGCATCGAGATGTTCGTACGCGTGCGCTCGACGCGCCCGCCGCAACCGGCCTGGTTGCGCGCCGTCGATGGCGGCTATGAAGTCGAACTCGTCGCCGGCGAAGAGGGCGTTTCACCGGGCCAGGCCTGCGTGTTCTACGATGCGCCTTCGGGACAGGCGCGCGTGCTCGGCGGCGGATTCATCCGCAGTGCGACCGCGCGGAAGGTTGCGAGGGCAGGGGTGCAGGATATAACGGCACCACCGCTTGCCGAGGCGATGCGCGGCTAAAGAAAATTTGGGGTTTAAGGGAATGGCTGGGGACATCGACCGCGAGGGGGTCGAAAAGGCTTATGGGCGCTGGGCGCCGGTCTACGATCTCGTCTTCGGCAAGGTGTTCGATCACGGCCGTCAGTCGACGATCGCGGAAGCCGACAAGATCGGCGGGCGCATTCTCGACGTCGGCGTCGGGACCGGGCTCTCGTTGTCGGACTATTCGCGCACCACCAAATTATGCGGCGTCGATATTTCCGAGCCGATGCTACGCCGGGCACAGCAGCGCGTTCGTGCGCTCGGCCTGTCCAATGTCGAAACGCTCGCGGTGATGGACGCCAAGAATCTGGCGTTCAGGGATTCCTTCTTCGATGCGGTGGTGGCGCAATATGTCATTACCGCGGTGCCGGATCCGGAGCGCACGCTCGATGATTTCATCCGCGTGCTGAAACCCGGCGGCGAACTGATCCTGGTCAATCACATCGGCGCCGAGAGCGGCCCGCGCCGCATCTTCGAGCTGGCCTTTGCGCCGCTGGCGCGCCGGCTCGGCTGGCGACCGGAATTCCCGTGGGAACGTCTGACCAATTGGGCCGCCAAGCATGGCGGCGTCAGCCTGACCGAACGGCGGCCGATGCCGCCGATGGGGCATTTTTCCCTGATCCGCTTCCGCAAATCGTGAGCCTGCAGCGCTGAATTCCGGGCTGGGCGGGGAACCTCGGCGGTCGCGGACCGTTTTCCCCGCATGGCAATCAAACGCGCGCTATTTCTGTCCTGTATTCTGATGGCGGCCGCCGGCGTTGCGGAGGCGCAAGCCCCGCCGGGTCCGGTCACTCCGCCGGCCCCGACCGCGCCGCCATCGGCTCCGCGCACCGCCAATTGCGCGCCGATGCAGCCCGCGCCGCACTCAGGGGCGGCGGCACCGGAAGGCACCACCACGGGCCAAAGGGCCGAACCGCTCGGCGACAAGCTGGCGCGCTCCGATGGCGTGCTGTGCCCGCCCGCCGGCGTGGATCCCGAAATGCACGCGCCGGCGCCGGATGGCGGCAAAACGCCGGTGATTCCGCCGCCCGGCAGCCCCGGCGGCGATCCCTCGATCCGGCCTAAATAGCGTCGTTTACGGGCACTTTTCGAGCGAGGCGGGTTTGCTTGACAGGTCGGCGAGCGACTCCTTATATGCCGCGCGTTCGCGACTGCGGCATATAAAGCCGTGACGTTGAACCGTGGCGAGGTAGCTCAGCTGGTTAGAGCACGGGAATCATAATCCTGGGGTCGGGGGTTCGAGTCCCTCTCTCGCTACCACATTCCCGGTAAATCCTTGTAATTCCTAGCCTTGACCGATCGCTGTTACGCTTGAGGGATGTATCAATGATGCATCTGCGTGAATGCCTCAGCAATGGCCGCCAACGCGCGGCGGTTGCTGGGTGCGGGCCTTGTCAGCAGCGGCGTGCAATTTCGCGACAAAATCGCGCTGGGCGACGAACTCGCTGACAACGTCGATAAGCGCCTGCACATCGTGCTTGTCCCGCAAGAACGTCCAGTCGGCATTCGCTATCGCCTGCGCGACGTCACGGGACAATGCGCTCTGCGCTGCTTCGAGAGCCTTTCTTGCAGCCTCTAGCGACGCTTCATGGCCGTAGGTTAGTGCAATCCGAGTTCAAAATGTCCAAGATCGAGCGACCTTACCGTGCATTATCCGCGCTCTATCTTGATTTTCATTTCCTGTTCTGATGATCCCTGGGAGTTCGCCAATGAACATCATGTTTCCTCCGCGGATAACAGCTATTGCCACCGCGATTCTTTTGACGCTGACGTTTTCCGCCGCCAATGCGGCTATGAGCGAGGCGCAGCAGGAAGCCAATCGAAAGGCCGTGCTCGAGTTCTATGAGAAGGGTCTGAACCAAAAGGATGCCGACGCTGCTCTCGCCTACGTGGGCAACCGTTATGTGCAGCACAATCCAAACGCTGCGGACGGTCCGGAGGGTTTTCGCAAATTCATCGCTTTCCTGCGCGAGAAGTTTCCGAACTCGCGCAGCGAGATCAAGCGCTCTTTCGTTGAGGGCGAATACGTCATTCTCCATGTCCATGCCGTGCGAGAACCCGGCACCCGCGGTACTGCGATCATAGACATATTCAAGCTTGAGAACGGCAAGATCGTCGAGCATTGGGACGTCGCGCAATCGATCCCCGAGAATCCGGCCAATAGCAACACAATGTTCTAGAAGAGCGTTCGGTCGACGATTGGGGGCGCTTATCGTCCTGGCCGAGAGAAGGCGATTGCGCGTTCTCTCGGCACGAGCGGGCGCTGTCGGCCATGGCTAGCGGCAGGATAGATGCGGTGCTTCTGCATATTCACATACGAATCTATTTTGAAGATGAATCTGCAAACGCCGCCGATCCAGTGATGGTGCTAGTGCCCGCGATCGGCGCGATCCATTGATCGTGACGATCGCAACATGTCATCCTGGTCTGGATCCGGCTGGTTATTATTTCGACATCCGTCTGCAGGGCGATCGCGAGACGGTGTTTTTCGAGGTGTGAGCTAGCGCGCCGCCTCGTCGCTTCCACGGATATTCCGCTACATCCGATAGAGTGTTCGATTCCAGTATTTCCCGATCTCGCACTTGGCAGAAGCGAGTTGCGACGACGTGCGCCTGGCGACGGCGTAGTTTAAGCCGACGCGGTCCGCGGGCGGCCTGCAACGGCAAGCGCGGCGTATCGCCGAGAAATTTACCGAAGCTTGGACGGTCAGGGTCGAAGTTCGCCGTCGCGAATGCGAGATAGTTTGATATAAAAGTATATAGTTGGACATCAAAGCATATTGCCTGGTCGCGTCGAGTTTGCTAAGCGTTCGCGAAACAAGGGTGCCGGATATGCATTACGACCGGTACGCACCAGGGGAAGCGCCATGAATGTGCAGCTTTTGATCGGCAATTCCGATCTCGACGCCACCGGCGGCCGCCGGTTCGAGCGCAAGAATCCCGTCACTGGAACGGTGGCGGCCTCCGCCGCGGCCGGTGATGTCCGACGGTGCATGATGAGGCTCAAATGCCGTTCGGTGGCCTCAAAGGCTCCGGCTACGGCTGCTTTTGGCGAACGTGCGGCAATCGCCGAGTTCACTGATCTGCGCTGGATGACCATCGAAGGTCGCCAGCGCTATCCGTACTGATCCGGAGCTTCGTCATGGCCGCTCGAAACGATAGTCTTTCCGCTAAAAATCCATCGTCGATTGGCGATGAGGACGGCTACGTGCCGCCGGGTTTTGCCGATCTGATACCCTACCATCTGCGAATAGCTCAGGAGGCGTCGTTTCAGTCGATCCGGCGGGCGGCCGGTAAGTCGGAATTCAAGCCGGGCTGGTACACCATTCTCACCATTCTGTCGGCCAATCCCGGCGTAACGCCGACCGAACTCAGCAAACTGTGCGGCCGCGACCGATCGACCCTGACCTCAACACTCAACGGTCTGGACACCCGCGGCCTGATCACCCGCCGCCGCAAGGTCGGCGATCAGCGAAGCTATGGCGTCAAGCTGACGGCCGCAGGGGAGCGCATGTTGAAGAAGCTGCGGGTCATCGCGCGCGGGCACGACGCGAGACTGGACGAGATTGTCGGCAAGGAAAAGCCGCTCTTCCTCGCGCTGCTGCGCCGCATCATCGAAGGACTGGGGAATGCCGACCCGACGCCGGCTCGCCGGCGAACGACCATCCGAACTGGATAGCAAACGGCCAAGTCACGGAGCGGCCGGTTCATCGGCCAAGTCCGCAATCTATCATCAAGAGGGAGGGAAAAAATGAAGAAGATCACGATGCTGGCGCTCGCGCTGGCGGCGGGAACGATGCCCGCGCTGACGCCGGCGATGGCACAGGAAAAGACGATTAACCTGAAGATTTCACTGTGGGTGCCGCCGGCGCACCCACTCGTGCCGGCCACGGAGGCGTGGGCGGCGAGCTTGCAGAAGGCGTCAGGCGGCTCCATCAAGGCTAGCGTGTTTCCGTCCGAGCAACTCGGCAAGGCATTCGATCACTACGACATGGCGCGCGACGGCATAGCCGACGTAACCTACGTAAATCCGGGTTATCAGCCGGGCCGCTTCCCGATCGTTGCGGCGGGGCAGATCCCCTTCACTTTCGGCGATGGCAAGAAGGGCACGCTGGCGCTCGACGAATGGTATCGCAAGTTCGCGCAGACCGAGATGAAGGACACCAAGCTATGCTTCGCCTTCATCCACGATCCGGGCTCGCTGCACGGTAAGAAGAAGATCACATTGCCCGAGGACCTCAAGGGCATGAAGGTTCGTCCCGCACAAAGCACCTTTGCCGAGATGGTGAAGATGCTGGGCGGTGCCAACGTCCAGGCGTCGGCTCCCGAGTCGCGCGACGCGCTGGAGCGCGGCGTCGCCGACGAGATCGCATTCCCGTGGGGCTCGATCTTCCTTTTCGGCATCGACAAGGTGGTGAAGTACCACATCGACACCCCGCTCTACACCACGGTATTCACCTATAACGTCAACCTGAAGACCTACGACTCGATGTCGCCCGCCCAGAAGAAGGTCTTCGACGATCACTGCACGCCGGAGTGGGCGGCGAAGCTCTCAGATCCGTGGACAGAGTTCGAGGCCAACGGCCGTACGAAGATGAAATCGTTGCCGGGCCACGAAGTATACAAGCTGACGGACGAGCAACTCGTGCAGTGGAAGAAAGCCGTCGAGCCTCTGCATGCTAGCTGGGCGGAATCAGTGAAGAAGGTAGGCGGTGACCCCGCCAAGATCTCCACCGAACTCGACGCCGCAATCAAGAAGCATGGTGCCGGCATCTGAGATAAGCAGCGCAGCCACGCGGCGGCCGGCCTCGGCCGCCGCGTGAGCTCCGTTGCGGCGTGCAACTCACCTCATAATCCCAACGGATCCCGATGACCGTACAGCAAGAAGTCAACGAGCCCGGTGTGGCGCGGCCGCCGGCCCGGCACAAGAATTTGATGGACCGCTTCATCGATTCGATCGAGCTGATCGCTGCCGCGTTCGTCGGCATTGTGGCGCTGAACACCTTCGTCGCAATCTTCATGCGCAAGTTCTTTGCGGTGACCATCCCGGACTATTACGATATTGGCCGCCTGCTGCTCGGCATCCTCATCTTTTGGGGGATCGCAGCGACCAGCTACCGAGGCTCTCACATTACCGTCGATCTGGTTTGGGCGAACGCCAGGCCGCGCCATCAGCGATGGATCGACGTGTTCGCCACGCTGGTGCTGTTGTTCGTTGTGACGGTGCAGACCATCACGCTGTTCGACAAGGTGCAGACCACCTACCAGGACAACGTGATGACCTACGACCTTCGGCTGCCGAATTGGCCGTTCTTCGCGATAGCATGGATTGGTGACGTCTCCGCTGTGCTGCTGATCGCCATCCGTAGCTACCGCCTGACCTGCTATCCGGACGACATCCATGACGCCCACGTCAAGACGGTGGAGTGAGCACTCGTGACCCCCGAAACAGTTGCCGTTCTCGGCTTCATCATCCTCTTCGTCCTGATGCTTCTGCGCGTGCCGGTAGGTATGGCAATGGGCTTGGTCGGCATTGCCGGATTCGGCTATCTGACCGGGCTCTCCCCGGCTTTGAAGTTGGTCGGCCAAACCACCATGCGTACGGTCACCGACTACACCTTCGGCGTGATACCGATGTTCCTCCTGATGGGCGCGTTCGTTTCAGTGTCCGGGATTTCTCGCGAGCTGTTCCGAGCCGCAAATACCTTCGTCGGTCATTGGCGCGGAGGCCTTGGCATCGCAACGATCGCTGCCTGCGGTGGCTTCGCCGCGATCTCCGGTTCGTCGGTCGCGACCGCGGCGACGTTCTCGGCAGTTGCTTACCCGGAGATGCGGCGGTTCAATTACCCGCAGTCTTTCGCCACCGGCGTGATCGCAGTCGGCGGCACGCTAGGCGCGATGCTGCCGCCATCGACTGTGCTGGCCGTGTACGGCATCATTACCCAGCAGGACATCGGCAAGCTGTTCATCGCCGGCATCATCCCCGGCTTGTTGGCGATCGCCATGCACATGATCACCATCGCCATCATAGGTCGAGTGCGCCCCGGCTTCCTGCCGGCAGGGAAGAAGACGCCGTGGAGCGAGCGCGCGAGCGCGATCCGCGATGTGTGGTCCCCGATGCTGCTGTTCGTCTTCGTGATCGGCGGGCTTTACGGTGGCCTGTTCATCCCGACAGAAGCGGGGGCGGTCGGTGCGGTCGGCGCGTTCCTGATCGGCGTGGCGCGCGGCAAGCTGAACGGTGAGGGTATCCTGCAGTCTCTGCTGCAGGCGACGCGAACCGCGGCGGCGGTGTTCACCGTGCTGATCGGTGCGCTGTGCTTCGGCTATTTCCTGACCATCACCCAGACGCCGCAACACGTGACACAGTTTCTCACAGGGCTCGGCATCGGCTCCTACGGGGTACTTGCGCTCATCCTGCTGATGTATCTGGTGCTCGGCTGCCTGATGGACGCCATGGCCATGATCATCCTCACCGTGCCGATCGTGTTTCCGGTGATCACCGCGCTCGGCTTCGATCCGATCTGGTTCGGCGTTATCATCGTGATGACCGTGGAGCTCGGCTTGATCCATCCGCCGGTCGGCATGAACGTCTTCGTAATAAAAAGCGTGATCAAGGATGTGAACATGTCCACGATCTTCGTCGGTGTGCTGCCTTTCGTCGTCACCGACTTGATCCGTCTCCTCATCCTCATCCTCTTCCCGCTGCTCGCCACCTGGCTGCCGCAGCAAATGCTGGGACAATGAATGACCAATAAGATCGAGATCGAAGGTCGCGCGCGGACTTCCGAAGCTCCAACTATCGCCGCCGGCGGTGTGGTGCTGGCTCGTTTGAAGGCCGTGGGTGTCGACTACATCTTTGCCAATTCCGGAACTGACTTCCCCCCGATCATTGAGGGATTGGCGGAGGCGACCGCTAAGGGCATCGCATTGCCGAGAACGATCGTGATCCCGCACGAAAACGCGGCGATGGGGATGGCGCACGGTTACTATTTAGCCACAGGACGTGCCCAGGCGGTGATGGCGCATACCAACGTCGGTCTTGCCAATTGTGCCATTGGAGCAATAAACGCCGCCACCGAACATGTTCCGGTGCTCTTGTTCTCCGGTCGCACGCCGGTCACCGAACGCGGCCGCCTCGGCGCGCGCACAGTGCCGATCGGTTGGGGGCAGGAAATGCGTGACCAGACGGCCCTGGTCCGCGAAGCCTCGAAATGGGACTACGAGCTTCGTTTTCCCGAGCAAGCGCTCGAGATCGTTGACCGCGCGTATGCCATCGCCAACTCGACCCCCAAGGGTCCCGTCTATGTGAGCCTGCCGCGTGAGGTCCTGTGCGAGGTGTGTCCGTCGGAAAATATCGACGCGCCGCCGCGGATTATGCCGGCGATCGCAGCACCTCAGTCCGCCGCACTCGACGCGGCAGTTGAGCTCATCGCCGGAGCCAGGCGGCCGCTCATCATCGCCCAGCGCGGCGCGGGATCCGCCGAGGGCTTCGCGACGCTGGCAAAGCTGTCGGAGGCATGGGGAATTCCGGTGTCGCAGTACTGGGCGGTTCAGCTCGCCATTGCGACCGATCACCCGATGTCGGTCGGTAGCGATCCGAAGGCGTGGCTGAAGGACGCAGACGTCGTAGTCGTGATCGACTCGCTGGCTCCGTGGTCGCCCGGTGCTCACGAAGTGTCCGATCAGTGTAAAGTAATCCAGATCGGTCAGGATCCACTATACGCGCGCTTCCCGGTTCGCAACTTCCACGCAGACATATCGCTGGTCGGCGAGTCGGCCGATGTTCTTGGCCAGTTGGCGATCCGCCTGGAGCCTTATCTGGCCGAGACCGCCGCTGCGCGCGATGTGCGACGAAACCGAGTGGCGACTGCGCACGTCGCCTGGCGCTCAACAGTGCACAAGCAGGCGCAATCCGGCAATGGCGACCTGATGACCAAGGCCTGGGTCAGTCAATGCCTGTCGGAAGCGATCGCGGGCCACGACGCCACCGTGCTGTCCGAACTTGGTGTGCCGCTCGATCCGCTGGTGCTGAGCCGCCATAACGCTTGGTACCAAGAGCCGCATTCCGGCGGCCTCGGCTGGTCGTTCCCATGCGCGCTAGGCATGCAACTCGCCGGCCCGGACCGCCTGGTAGTCGCAACCATGGGTGACGGGTCCTACATGTTCAGCAATCCGGTGGCCTGCCATCAGATAGCTGAAGCGATGAACCTGCCGGTGCTTGTGCTGGTGCTCAACAATTCGGAGTGGGGCGCGGTGCGTCACTCGGTGCTCGACGTCTATCCGCACGGGTTCGCGTCGAAAACGAACAAGATGCCGCTGGTATCGCTCGAGCCTTCGCCGGACTTCGTCAAGATCGCACAAGCAAGCCGCGCCTTTACCATCAAGGTGGATAAAGGCGACGATCTGCCCCTCGCGCTGCGCCAGGCGATCGAACACGTGCGCACCCGCAAGACGCAGGCGTTTGTTGAAATCCGCATCGCTTCGTGAACGTCATGACCCCCGCTGGCACATACTCCATCGACGGTCTTCGCGAGCGGGCTCGCCGGCGTGTTCCCCGCTTCGCGTTCGATTTCCTCGACGGCGGCGCGGGTAGCGAGGCCGGACTATCGCGCAATCGAGACGCGTTCGAGCGCATGCGCCTGCAGCCGCGCGCCATGATCGACGTCGAAAGCCGCTCTCTCGTAAGCGAATTCTTCGGGCGTCGCTGGGCGGCACCATTCGGCGTCGCACCAATCGGCATGGGCAACCTGATCTGGCCCGGAGCCGACGAAATGGTAGCCGCGGCGGCGCGGGCGGCTGATATTCCCTACGTCCTGTCGACCGCTGGCACGACGTCGCTCGAGACTATCGCGAAGATTGCTCCGGAACACGCTTGGTTCCAGCTCTACGTCGGAAAATCACAATCAATCGTCGACGACTTGATCGCGCGCGCCGAACGGGCGGGCTTCGAGGTATTGGTTGTTACGGTGGATGTGCCGGCACCCGGTCGGCGACTTCGCGACCAGCAGAACGGACTGAGCCTGCCACTGCGCCCGTCGGCGATGTGGGGCGTTCAACTTGCTACGCATCCGTCCTGGAGTATTGCGATGCTGCGCAAGGGGCTGCCACGTTTTGAAAATCTCGAGCCGTATGCGGCGAACAACGCCAGTGCTTCTTCGCTGGCGACGTTGATGGCAGAGCAGAGCTCCGGGCGACTGGATCAACGCCTTCTGGCCCAGATTCGTCGTCGCTGGAAAGGTCGTCTCGTCATTAAGGGCATACTGTCCCCGCAGGACGCCGCCATCGCCCGCGACATCGGCGCCGACGCGGTGATCGTTTCCAACCATGGCGGGCGGCAGCTCAGCAGTGCGCCAGCGCCGTTGGAGGCCCTTCCAGGCATTCGGCAATCGGTTGGCCCGCATTTCCCCCTGTTGCTCGATGGCGGCATCCGCAGCGGCGAGGATGTCGCCAAGGCGCTCGTTGCCGGTGCGGACTTCGCATTGGTGGGGCGTGCGGTGATGTACGGAGTGGCGGCGATGCGAGACGGGGCTGCTCATGCCATCAGTCTTCTGAAGGCGGAGCTGAATCAAACCTGCGCTCAGCTAGGAGTAACCTCGATTAGCGCGCTTGATGGACAATTTGCGTTCCTGCCGGAAGCCCTCGCTGCATCATCGTCTGCCGGTCAAAGCGCTTTGAACGATGTGTAACGCACATGCGAACCGAGGTCCCAATGCTAGAGCGTTTTCCAGCGAAGTGGACACCGGTTCGCGTCAAGAAAACGCGTCAAATCGAGAATCTAGAGCCCCGTTCCGATTCCCTCGGAACGGAAAGGCTCTAGACGATCTATCTCTCGCCGAGAAGTTCGCCTCCGCTAACCGCCATAGCTTTGACCTGGAGATGGACGTTCGCAAGTCTCCGCAGGCGGACGGAGGACCTTTGCCCCCGGTCGGATCTCTCAGAGGCCAACTGGCGAATTGTTCTCTAATGGCGGACGCCGACAAAACGACAGGTGGCTTCTTTGGCTCGCGCCTCAGTCAGCATCTCAGAATGGAGGGGCGTTGCCTGGTTCGTATCGCCAATGAAACAGAGTTGGTCCTCGCCGTTACCCGGCTGACGTGCTCCCGCGCGCTTCGACAGCGCACGCCGCCGATCCCATCGGAGGCTGCATTCAGCGTTCTGAGCCAACTAAGCGATCTCGAACGGTATTCCTGCTGGCTCGCCGGAAAACCACGATACTCCGGCGCTCTGGGCACAGGAAACGTCAGCGTAATCGACCTGCGCGACAGTCCGCAGTGGGAGTTCAAAGGCCATTTCGATGCGCTTCACTATTATATTCCAGTAAGGGCGCTCGACGCGTTTGCGCTCGACCACGGAGCAAAGCCCATCTCCACGCTCGAATGCCCGAGCGATCAGCGCGATCCGTTTCTCGCGACACTCTCCAACCTTCTTCTTAGCGCTGCGGAGCGGGATCCGGCCTCGAATCAGCTTTTTTTGGATCATCTCGGACTCAGTCTTCTCGCCCACTTTGCGCAGACATACGGTGGGCTTCGGGCAGGGGGAAGATATTCGAAAAACGGTTTAGCCCCATGGCAGGAGCGACGCGCCAAGGAAATCATGCGCTCCCGTCTCGCAAGCCATCTAACCATCGCCGACGTGGCCGCAGAGTGCCGATTGACGGCCGGTCATTTTTCACGCGCATTCCGTCGCAGTACCGGTTCTGCCCCCCATGAATTTCTCTCGAAGCTGCGCATCGACGAGGCCAAGAGGTTGATGCTGAATACCAAGCTCCCACTCGCTGACATAGCGTTGATCTGCGGCTTCGGTGATCAGAGCTATTTCACGCGGGTTTTTTCCAGAACCGTCGGCGCCAGCCCCGGAGCTTGGCGTCGAGTGTGTTCTGTGGGGTAGCACACCGGGTGCGTCCTTATCGCGACCATGCGAGAATCTCCGAGGTCAGGACCGGGAATTGCGCTGTCGCCGAACGCCTGATCAATTTTGCGATACGTTGTACCGAGACATTCGTGCGCCCCGGCGGAGCGCCTGGTTGTTAGCGCCAGAGCAGTTGGACAGAACTCACGAAACGTCGCTAGGTCACTGAGCCTCTTACTTTGTACGCGTCGACATCCCAGAGCCGTTCAGCCAGGATCTGTTGCAAGGTGCCGACCGCGCGCGCGATATCGCTGAAGCGGAGGTAGAGCGGCGCAAAGCCGAAGCGCATCGTATCGGGAGCCCGGAAATCGCCCAGAATACCGCGATCAGCCAGGGCGCGCATCACCGGGTAGCCTATATCCAGACCGTAAGACACGTGACTGCCGCGCTCGGTGGCGTTACGTGGCGATTGCAGGGAAAGGCCGTGACCCCTGCATTCGGTCTCGACGAGATCAATGAAAAACTCGGTCATGAGTCGAGACTTGGCAAAGAGCTGGTTCAAATCAATTTCGGCCCACAGCTTCAAACACTCGTCCAGGGCCGAAAGGCTGAGAATCTGTGGCGTACCGGTGACGAAGCGTCTGATGGCGTCGCCGGGTTCATAGTCGAGCTCGAACGCGAAGGGGTCAGCATGTCCCATCCACCCCGAGAGAGGTTGGCGCACACCACCGACAAGCCGCGGCGCCACCCAGGCAAATGCCGGGGCACCGGGACCTCCGTTTAGATATTTGTAGGAGCATCCAACGGCAAAATCTGCGTCCGCTTTGGCGAGTTCGACGTTTACCGCACCTGTCGAATGAGACAGGTCCCACAGCACAAGTGCCCCGACCGCATGAGCTGCGTTCGTCACCGCCGTCATGTCGTGGACCTTCGAGGTCCGATAATGGACGTGGCTCAAGACCAGAACCGCGACCGTTTCGTCGAGGTACGGCTCAATTCTCTCTGTCGACGGAAAGTATCGAACGTCGACGTCGCCGAACAGGCCGGCGAGGCCCTGAACGATGTAGTTGTCGGTCGGAAAATTATCTTTCTCGGCAAGAATGGTCCGCCGTTCCGGACGCAATTTCAGCGCAGCCGCGAGACATTTGAAAAGATTGACCGACGTGCTGTCGCCAACGGCAATTTGGCCCGCACCAACGCCAACCAGCGGCGCTATCCTGTCACCAACATTGATTGGGAGGCGGATCCAATCGGCGCCATCCCAACTGCGGATAAGGCCGGTTGCCCATTCCGAGGTTGTCGTCTGCGCAAGCCTGCCCGGGACATTCCGTTGCATCGCACCGAGCGAGTTGCCGTCGAGATATATCATTCCATCGGGGAGTAGAAAGCGCTCCCGGAATTGCGCAATCGGATCGGCGGCGTCAAGCGCGCGGGCCCGTTCGTGTGCATCTTTCATCGCAAAGCATCCTGTTTATTCTCAGTCGCGAGTTTGTGGACGATCTGGAAGAGCCGACTTGATGGCTCAGCCAAGTCCAACACGATATCGAAATGATCTCTGCCTGGAATAATAGTCACTTCGAGATCCGTCAGATGTGATGTCCACTTTTTCGACAGCGCATATGTCTGGCGAAGAAATTCATCGGTCTCGTCGGCGCCGACCACCAGCATGACGGGGACGTCAAAGGCGGGGATGCTGGACGCCGGAGACAATGTCGCCATTTCGACGCTAGTCAGCTTCACGGCATCATTCACATAAGAAAGCCGGATCGGTTCCAGGTCGAAGACCCCGCTTATGGCAACAACGCTGGCGATTCGCGGCGCGTGGTCGATGGGAGCGCCCAGGGTCACAAGACAGGTAGCCAAGTGGCCGCCCGCCGAGTGCCCGACAGCGACAATCCGGCTTGGATCTCCGCCAAATTCTCCTGCATGTGCCTGAACGAAATCGACGGCTTGCCGGATCTCGGCTGCGATCGCCGCAAGAGAAGCGTTTGGAGCCAGCGTATAGCCGACCGCCACAAATACGCATCCTGCTTCAGTAAACGCGGGTGCCGCGAAACCTGAGGCGTCCTTTGATCCGCCTTGCCAAAATCCCCCATGAATAAACAAGACAATCGGCCGGCCGCTTGCCGTCTCACCATCCGTCGGGGAGTAGATGTCGAGCTTCTGAGCCGCCGCCGGTCCGTATGACATATCGAGCGAAGCTTTGATGGTTGGATGGCGGCGCGCCGTCTCGGTTTCCGTTTGCCAGGCCTCGATAACCCCCGAGGCATCCTTGGCGGACAGGCTCGGAGAAAGCTGGCGGTCCAACGCCGCTTTGTGAAGGTAGGCGTGGGGCATTGGCGGCACTTCGAACCGGTCGTCTGTCATGGTCGGGCTCGGACTCTTTCGCGCACAGGGGCAGCTACGCCTAGCGCGTTCACTTTTCCTTTGCGACGACTTCTCCGCCGGCATCGAGCGTGAGATCGTGCCGAAGCTCCCAGAGTTCCGGAAAAAATTGGAAAGTGGCCGTGGAGCCCAGATAGTCCTGACCGATCGTGCCGCCCGTTCCCCGGGCTCGAATGCCGATCTGGCGACGAACCATCAGGATGTGGCTGTGTCGCCAGGATAGAAAGCGGCGATCGAACTCAAACAGGTTTTCGACCAGCGTGAAGAGTTCGAACAGGTTCCATCGATCTCTGTAGATCTCGACCAGTGAGTGTCCTGATTTTTCGATGGCCGAGAAAAACGCTTTGCGCAGGGTCACCGGATACAACGTGGTCAGGCCCGGCCACGCCTTCTCCACGCGATCGCGATAGGCGTCTCCGGCCGTTTCGCAAAGGCCGCACATGACTTCCAACTCGCGGAATTGATGCGACTGCATCCCGGAGGCGCCGGTCAGATAGCTTCTGAATTCCAAAAAGTCGGCCGCCGACATCGTCTCGAGGACGGTCCAATGCCCTTCTGCCAGGCGCATGATCTCGCCGGCGCGCTTTAGCAGCCAAATCGCTCTTGTCATCTCGCCGGCTTCGAGATGCGCAATGATGCGCTTCATGTCGAAGATCAGGTGCTTGAACCAGATTTCGAGCGCGTGATGCGTCGTGACAAAAATATGCTCCTCGGGATGCGGCGTGATTGGCTGCATGGCCGACAAGAGCCGCTCCAGCTGAAGGTGCTGGACGTAGCTGAACTGCTGGTCAGTGAGTTTTGGCTCCGACATCGCTTCCCTGCATATGTTCAATATTGTTAGGTTTATACAATTAATTTATCCTCGGTCATCCTGTCAAGGTCTGTATTTCGAACGATACGTTGGAACCCTTGGTGAGAGGCTTGACTATATTTGCAACAATGTATTATGTTATTTAACATAGTTGTAGATCGAGGGTGCAATGGCGACACTTCCGACGTTTCGAGCCGCCGCTGTTCAGGCATCACCGATCTTCCTGGACACCGCCAGGACGATCCAGAAGGCGGTGAGCCTGATCGGGGAGGCGGCCCGCAACGGCGCTTCGCTGATAGCGTTTCCGGAGGTCTTTGTGCCCGGCTATCCCTATTGGAGCTGGATCACCGATCCGGTGACGGGCAGCCCATGGTTCGAGAAGCTTTCGCGCGCCTCGATCCTGATCGATGGGCCCGAGGTGGCCGCGCTTTGCGCGGCGGCCCGCGAGCACGGTGTGCACGTCGTCATTGGTGTCAATGAGCGCAGCCCGATCAGTTGGGGCGCGATCTACAACACGATGCTGTTCATCGGCCCCGAGGGGACACTGCTTGGGCGGCACCGGAAGCTGGTGCCAACCTGGGCGGAGAAGCTGACCTGGTCGAACGGCGACGGCTCCTCTCTCGTCGTCTATCAGACCGCGATCGGCCCGCTGGGCGGGCTCGCCTGCGGCGAAAACACCAACACACTCGCCCGCTTCGCCCTGCTTGCCCAGGGCGAACTGGTGCATGTGGCGAGCTATATCGCTTTGCCGGTGGCGCCGGCGGACTATGACATGGCCGACGCGATCCGGCTCAGGGCTGCAGCCCATTCCTTCGAAGGCAAGCTGTTCACCGTCGTGTCCTGCTCGACAATCTCCGAGGAGATCATCACGGCGATGGAGGCGGTGGTGCCCGACGCGCGGGCGCGCCTGGAGCGCAAGTCGAGCGCGTTCTCGGGGATTCTGGGGCCCGATGGGCGCGTGGTGGGTGCGCCGCTGATCGACGATGAGGGCATCGTCTATGCCGATATCGATCTCGGACGCTGCATCCAGCCCAAGCAGATGCACGACATCGTCGGCCACTATCAGCGCTTCGATATCTTCAATCTGCAGGTCAACGCCACGCCGCAGCAGCCTGTATCGATACGCCGCGAACCCAACGCGCTTGCTCCCGGCGGGCGGGGCGCTCCCGACTTTGCCACGCAACCCGACGTCACGGCCAAGGACGCAAATCAATCCGGATCGGCTGCCTGATCCCGCGACATCGGAGAAGACCATGCGGTTGATTACATTCCGTGCCCATCCCGCCGATCAGGCGAGGCTGGGCGCCATCGTCGGCGAAACCGTCGTCGATGTGGCGCGCCTCGGTGCGTCATCCGGCGTTGCCATGCCGGGCGACATGCTGTCCTTTATCGATCAAGGGCCGGCGACGCTCGCCGCGCTCGCGGGCCTGCTGGCGGAAGACATCAAGCGCGCATGGCCGGTCGGAACGGCGCTGCCGCTCGGCAATGTCAAGCTGCTCGCGCCGATCCAGCGGCCACGCAAGAACATCTTCGGCATCGGCCTCAACTATGTCGAGCACGTTGCCGAGTCGAGCCGTACGCTGGACACTTCGAAGGAACTGCCGAAGCAGCCGGTGATCTTCTCAAAACCCCCGACCACCGTGATCGGACCCGGCGACGCCGTGCATCACGACGCCACCATCACCCAGCAGCTCGACTGGGAGGTCGAGCTGGCAGTGGTCATCGGGCGGAATGCGCGCCGCGTCCAGGCAGAGCAAGCGCTGAACTACGTGTTCGGCTACAGCGTCATGATTGATATCAGCGCCCGCGATTGCCGTCGCGCAGGCCAGTGGATCTATTCGAAGGGGCAGGACACCTACGCGCCGTTCGGCCCGGTTATCGTTACCGCCGACGAGATCACCGATCCGCACGTGCTCGACCTCTGGCTCTCGGTCAACGGGGTCGAGAAGCAGCGCTCCAACACGCGCCACCTGCTGTTCAACGTCAATGCGTTGATCGCCGATATCAGCAAGGGCATCACCCTCGAGCCCGGCGACATTATTGCCACCGGCACACCCGACGGGGTCGGCGCCGGACGCACCCCGCAGGAATGGCTGTGGCCAGGCGACGTCATTGAGGCCGAGGTCGCCGGCATCGGCAGGCTCCGCCATCCGGTGGTTGCGATCTAGCGGGCGCAATCTGTGCCGCGCATCGCGTGGACAGCCAAACCAAGCTTCAGCATTCGAGGGGTGAGACAAGCATGAGTTCCGACAAGATGATCCGCATCGGCCAGATCGTGCCGAGCTCGAACCTGACGATGGAACGCGAGATCCCGGCGATGTTCAGGGCACGCGAAGCCGTCCTGCCAGAGCGCTTCTCCTTCCACTCCGCGCGCATGCGCATGAAGAGCGTTACCAAGCAGGAGCTCGAGGCGATGGACCGGGATTCCGACCGCTGCGCGCTTGAACTCTCCGACGCGCGCGTCGATGTGCTCGGATATGCTTGCCTCGTCGCCATCATGGCGATGGGTAAGGGTTACCACCGCGTCGCTCAGGAGCGGCTGCATGGCCGTACCGTCGAGAACCGCGCGCCCGCTCCGGTGGTCACTTCCGCAGGCGCGCTCGTCGACAGCCTGAAGCTCATGGGTGCCAAGCGCATCGCCGTGGTGGCGCCTTACATGCGCCCGCTGACGCAGTTGGTGGTCGACTACATCGAAAGCGAAGGCGTTACGGTCAAGGACTTCATTGCGCTCGAGATTGAGGACAATCTGGCCGTCGGCGCCCGCGACCCGCTGGCGCTGGTCGAAATCTACAAGAAGCTCGATATCGCGGGTATCGACGCGCTCGTCCTCTCCGCCTGCGTGCAGATGCCGTCGCTGGCCGCAATCCCGAAAGTCGAGGCTGAATGCGGCATTCCTGTCCTCAGCGCCGCCGTCGCCACCACCCATCAAATGCTGAAAGCGCTGAACCTTGAAGCCAGGCTTCCGAACGCCGGGCATCTGCTCTCGGGCGCATACAAGTAGCGGCGCGTCACGTCCTCGCGTCCATTGTTCAGACGTCGATTGCCTGAATGCGCATTGGAATGTAGGGAAAGGGTTGAGGGCGACCGGAGCCACAGGGGACGGAGTCTTATAACCCGTTCCAGGAGTATGTCAGATGAACGGCGATGGCCCGAAAAAGGCATCTCGCAAAGGCATCCAATCGATCGAGATCGGTTTTCGCGTGATCGACTATCTGGTTGCCGCGGGACGGCCGATGCCACTCAAGACCATCGCTACCGGGACCGGCTTGTCGGCGAGCAAGCTTCACTTCTATCTTGTGAGTCTTCTCGAAGTCGGCGTGGTTCATCAAGATAACCGGACGGGTCACTATGGCCTTGGCCCCTATACGCTAAAGCTTGGAATAGCCGGGCTCGAGCAATTTGACATCTTCACGGCGGCCCGCGACCGTTTGGTCGACCTGGCAAACGAGCTTGGCCACAGCGTCTTCCTCGGCGTCTGGGGCAATCACGGTCCGACCATTATCTACCGCGCGGATGGTTCATACAGCCGATCGGTGTTCGAGCTGCGCGTTGGAAGCGTCCTGCCGGTCTTGCGCTCGGCGCTTGGCCGGTTGTTTTTGGCCTATCTTCCCGAGGGTTTGATATCGAGCTTCGTCGAGACCGAACTCATTGACATGGGCCGTCGACCTCTACCGGCGGACAGCGACGTCCCTCGCAACCGAATGGAGGTCCGCGATCTCATCGCAGAGATCCGCAATCACAGCCTGAGCCGCTGCCGGGCCGGCTTGATATCCGACTACACGGCGGTTTCCGCCCCCATTTTCGACCACACCGGGCTGATTATCGCCGGCATTACGGTAATGGGCTTGCGCGGAATTCTGGATGACGAGTACGCGGGCAAGAGCGCGCTATCGATACAAGCGCTTGCTCGGGAAATATCGAGTGAGGCGGGCCAGAGAACGACGAGCTATATTCCATATGTAACGAAAACATAGCGCGCCGGATCAGTGCGACGGCCTGGTCCGATCCAGCAGCTTCATCAAGAAGTCTTTCAGTATTTCCCGTGTCGGCTCATCGGTGAGCTTCCCGTCCTGGTCGAATTTCTCGTGGGCGGTCATGATGAAGACTTCCGGGCGGTTGAGGACCGTTGCGTTGAGATAGACGAAGGTCTGGCGCAGATGATACTGCGCACGTGCCGTCCCGAGGATGCCCCTGCTGCTCCCGATGATCCCGACCAGCTTTTCGTTGAAGGGTTGGGGCGGGCGGCACGACGCCCAGTCGATGGCGTTCTTCAGCACGCCCGGAACCGAATAGTTGTATTCGGGAGTGGCGATGATCACCGAATCCGCCTCGGCGATCTCCCTGCGTAGCTCCTCCACGCTGTCTGGAAAGTCGTGTTGGCGCACATCCTCGTTAAAGAGTGGAATCTGGGCGAGCCGATCGAAGCTCCGGAACTCGACGTCATCGGGAAGCAATTCCGCACATGTCCTCAGCGCGGAACTGTTGAAGGAGCCCGACCTCAGGCTTCCGGAAATGCCAAGAATTCGCATGCGCTATCCCCTTGATGGATTGTCGTTTGACTTGCCGTGATCTCGGGCGGCACGCCGGCGGCCGGCCGATGCGCGCTCTCACGAAGCGACGCGCACGGCCGGCGCTTTCAGCAACATCAGGTGCCGGTCTTGGCCTTGACCGCGGCCACTTCGTCGGCAGTGATGTCCTTCTTCTGGACGAAGGTGCCATTCTCGACCTGCCAGCCGACAAAGGGCGTGCTGACATCGCCGAACTCGTCGTGCCGCAGCGCGCCCGCCGCACCGACGTAGCGCACTGTCTCGCCGGCGCTCAGACGCTTGATGGCTTCGCTGAAGCCTTCGACGGTCGCCTGAACGGGCGTACCCGAGGGATCGGTGACGCGGGCGATGGCGGCGGCGATCGCCTTGCCGTCGCTGTAGCTGCCGGCGGCAACCATCGCCAGCGCGATTATGCTCGCCGCGTCGAAGCCGGAGTCACGGCCCGGGCCGGTGCCCTTGCCGGGCTCGATGCCGTAGCGCTTCTCATAGGTCTCGTAGAAGATCGCGCGGCTGTTCGGCTGCGGAGCGCCCGGGGTCAGGTACCAGGCGTTCTTGAGATATTGCTCGCCGACCTGCTCGATCAGCTTCGCGTCGTTCAAGCCCAGAGGGAAGACGAACTTGTCCGGACCGCCGAGCGCGATCCAGTCGCGCAGGATCTTCGCGCCGTCGGTTGGCGATGCAGCGAGGTATGCGCCATCGGGATCGTCCTTCAGCGCCTTGTTGACCTCGGACCGATAGCTCGGCTGCTCTGCATTGTAGGTGACTTGCTTGGTAATCTGTCCGCCCATGGCCGTGAAGGTGGCGATGAACTGCTTGGAGAGGTTGTTGCCCCAGTCGTTGTTCAGGTTGACGACGACGATCTTGCGCCGGCCGGTATCCCAGGCGAGCTTGGCGGCCGCAACCGCTTGCAGCGCGTCGGATGGCTGGACGCGGAAGAACAGGCCCTTGAGCTTGCCGTCCCGCGCCATCTGCGTGAAGGTCGGCGACGACGAAGCCGAGGCGACGACCAGCGCACCGGCATCCACGGTGACGGATGACAGGATCGGTCCGGTCACGCCGGACGAGATCGGGCCGACCATCGCCGACACCTTGTCGAGGTCGATCAGGCGGCGCGCAGCATCTACACCAACCGAAGGCTGGGTCTGGTCGTCGCGCACGACATAAGTGAGCTCCTTGCACCCGCTAACCTGCCAGCCGGCCTTTTTTATCAGCTCGATCGAGAGCGCGGCGGCATCGCTGATCGGCACACCGAAGGTGGCGTAGGAGCCGGTCAGGGACAGCACGGAGCCGATCTTCGCCGGACAGGCTTGCGCCAATCCCGGCAGCGCCAGCGCGGCGACGCCGGCTAGTAGCAATGTTCTTGCGTTACTCATTTCACATACTCCTGTGTGGTCGCCTCTGGTTGATCGTCGTGTCCGTGACGCTTGCGGGCCCGGCAGCTCTGCTGCCTAGGCGCGTGCCGTCATCTCGTTTTGGTTGTGTCGCATAATGCTGCCGTGCCGGCCGGTGCGGTCGGCCTCGAGTTCGTAGCAGTCACCGGCAGGGCCGGTGCGGCGGGCGCAGATGGCCGACAGCGTGGCGCGGTCAGCATCGTTCAGCGCGATGTCGAAGACCTTTGCGTTGCGCGCGAGGTTGCGGGTCGACGTGGCGCCGACGATGCAGCCGGCGATGCCGGGCCGATCGAGGGTCCAGCGCAGGGCCACCTCGCCAGGTCCGACGCCGATGCGGTCGCCGATCGCCTTGAGCGCGCAAAGCAACTCCTGGAAGAGCTCCCAGCCGCCGAAATCCTCGATGATCAACTTATACTTCCGCTGGCTGCGGTTGGCGAACGAGAAAGGCTCCGGCTGGCCGATCCAGTCGCTCGATATGAAGCCGCCGAGCAGATGACCATAGGTCACCACGGCGATGTCATGCCGGCGGCAAAGATCGAGCTGCTGCCGTTCGGGCCGGTTGTCGACCAGCGAGTACTGAAGCTGGTTGAGCGCGATGGGAACCCCGGCCTCAAGGAGACCGGCGAGCTGGGCGGTCGAGAAATTGGTGGTGCCGATGTGCTTGATCTTGCCCTGACGGCGCAAATCCGCGAGCACCAGCGCGGTCTCCACCGCGCCCGGCGCCTCGGCGTTCCACCAGAAGAACTGCACGACGTCGAGCGCGTCGACGCCGAGCCGCTGCACCGAGCGGTCGATGATCCGCACCGTGTCGGCCGGCGTGAGCCCGGGAAGGGCGTCCCAGTCGGGCACGTATTTCGTATGGATCTGGATCTTCGCGGCGAGTTCGGGATAGGCGCGGCGGAAATTGCCGATCATCTCCTCGACGCCGGTGTAATGGTCGGCGCAGTCGAAGCTGGTGACGCCCGCCTCGACGAAGCGGGCCATGTCATCGATGGCCATCGCGCGGTCGACGTCGATATTATGGCCGGCGGAAAGGTGCCATCCGCCCTTCAGGATCCGCGAAATGCTGTATCCGGGCCTGATCTCCATGCGCTCGATGGTCATGAACGCTCACCTTCTGCCTCGAGCCGCACCGCGGTCGACGCGGCATGACTAAACCTGCGCTTTCGAAGGCGTGTGATGCGGAACCGGCTCGGGCAATTCGGGTCCGGACAGGCGACGTCAGAGTCGGTGCTCATCCAGTCGTTGGGATGGGTCTCGCGCTGTTTTGCCGCGAGCATCGGCATGATGGCGGACAGCGAATAGATCGAGAAACCCTGGCCGGCTGGCAGATGAAGCATTTCGCCGCGCAGCTCAAAGGAGTCGCCGACGACGGCATTGCACCAGAGCTTTGCGCCGTCAGGTGCAACGACCTCCACTTTGAGATCGTAAAGCTCGAAGAAATCGTCTTGCATCGCGCTCATCAGGCGACATCCGACCGGTTGGAGTCAGTGTCGACCACCGCGAGCGCGATCTCGAAGAAACGGCCGATATCGCGTTCGATCGCGGTACGTACCTCCTTGGGATTGCCGCTGCGCATGGCGGTGATTGCCTCCAGATGGTGCAGCGAGGATCCGCCCTGCACGTCGAAATACTCGACCGACCGGCGGATATAGGGGCCGATCTGGAGCCACAGGCTGTCGATGATCGGCGGCAATACGCGCGAGCCGGACAGGCTGTAGAGCCGCACGTGGAAGGCGCGGTTCTGTGCCACGGTCTCCTCGATGCGCCTGGCACTGTCAGCCTCGACTTCCTGCAGTACGAGACGTTCCAGCCCATCGATGTCGGCTGACGTCATGCGCGCGGCGGCAAGTTCGGCCGCGAGACCCTCGACAGCGAGGCGCACCGCGCGGACATCCTCCATCGCGGCCCGGTCCAGCATCGGAACGATGGCGCTGCGGTTCGGCAAGGCCGAAAGCGCCTTTTCGGCGACGAGCTGCCGGATGGCGTCGCGGACGGGCTGCGCGCTCGTGCCGAAGGCGCTTGCAAGCTCGGTGATCGTGAGCTGCTGCCCTGGATTGAAATGGCCGCTCATCAGAAGCCCGCGTAGCTGCGCGTAAACCCGCTGGTGAATGGGCTCCTTCGCCACGGGCACCACCCCCAGGCCATCTCTGCTGATCACGTTCATTCCAGACTCCGATCGCGCTTGCTATCTGCTATATTTGATCATATATAGAAAATAGTTGACAGTTGTGCAACATAAATGTGCGAGGGGTACGGATGCTCGAACTGGCCAATGTGGCGAGGCACTTCGGAGGGCTGCGCGCGGTCGACGATGTCAGCTTTGTCGTGCGGCAGGGCACCATCACGGGCCTCATCGGCCCGAACGGCGCGGGAAAAAGCACGCTGTTCAATACGGTTGCGGGCGCGCTCAAGCCCACGAGCGGCGCGATCAGCTTTCTCGGCTCACGCATCGACCGGCTGCGTCCCGACCGCATTTATGCGCACGGCATCGCGCGCACCTTTCAGATCCCGCGTCCCTTCGGAGCGATGTCGGTGATGGAGAACATGCTGGTGGCGCCGACCGGCCAGAGCGGCGAGAAGTTCTGGAATCCGCTCTTCAGGAATGGCCGCGTGCGCGCCGAGGAGCGGGCTTCGCAGGACAAGGCCCGCGAGATCCTGGAGTTCGTGAAGCTCGCTCGCCTCGCCAACGAGCCGGCCCGCAATCTCTCCGGCGGTCAGCTCAAGCTGCTGGAACTCGGCCGCTCGCTGATGTCGGATCCGAAGCTGATACTGCTGGATGAGCCAGGTGCCGGCGTGAACCCGACCTTGCTCGGCGACATCATCGACCGCATCGCCCAACTCAACGCGCGCGGTGTCACCTTCCTCATCATCGAGCACAATATGGATCTGATCATGAATCTGTGCCGGCCCGTCGTGGTGATGGCCGCGGGCAAGCTGCTGATGGAAGGGGAGCCGCAGGACGTTCGCGCTGACCCCCGGGTTCTCGAAGCCTATCTGGGAGGCGCCGTATGACCGCCACCGTACCGCATCTCGTGGTGGAGGATCTCGTCGCGGGCTATGTCCCTGATGTGCCGATCCTGCGCGGCGCTTCGCTGAAGGTGAACGCCGGCGAGTTGGTCACCGTGCTGGGGCCGAACGGCGCCGGCAAATCGACCCTGATCAAGGCCGTTGCCGGCATGGTGCCGGTGACTGGCGGCGACGTGCGCGTGTCGGGCAAGAGTATCCGCGGCATCGCCACCCACGCGCTGGTCGGTGCCGGCGTCGCCTACGTGCCGCAAACCAACAACGTCTTCACGCGCCTCTCCGTGGAGGAGAATCTGGAGCTCGGCTGCATCTGCGACGTTCCGCGGACCAGGGAGCGGATCGAGGAGACCTATCGATTGTTTCCCGATCTGGAGCGGTTGCGCAGGCTCGGGGCGGGACGTTTGTCGGGAGGGCAGCGGCAGATGGTGGCGGTCGCGCGGGCGCTGATGGCGCGGCCGGGCCTCATCATGCTCGACGAACCGTCGGCCGGCCTGTCGCCGAAGATGACCGGCGTGCTCTTCCAGAAACTGCTGGAGATCCGCGCGGGCGGCGTCACGATCCTGCTGGTGGAGCAGAACGCCAAGGCGGCGCTCGCCATCTGCGATCGCGGCTACGTGCTGGCCGAAGGCCGCGACGCTTTCACCGGCACCGGCGCGGAATTGCTCTCCAGCACCGAGGTGGGCGAACTCTATCTGGGCTCCAAGGCGAGGCTGGCGTCATGATGCAAGTACTGGTCGACGGCATCGTGGCCGCATCCTTCATCACGCTCGGCGTCGTCGGCCTGAGCATGGTGTTCAACATCCTGAATTTTCCCTCCTTCGCCCATGGCGAGCTGATCACCAGCGGCGGCTACATTGCGCTTGCGATCGTGGCGCTGTTCGGCACCGTCGGCTCGATCGCCGGCTTGAGCTTCGGCTGGCCGCTCATCATCGCGCTGATGTGCGCGGCCGTGCTGAATTCGCTGCTGGCGCTCGTCCTCGACCGTTCCATCTACCGGCAGATGCGTGTGCGCAACGCCTCGCGCATCAGCCTGATCATGGCCTCCTTCGGCGTCTCGCTGATGCTGCGCAACGTGGTCGTGATGTTTGCCGGCCAGGACCCGCACTTCTTCACCTTCACCATCCAGCCCGCGCTGAAGTTCTGGGGCATCCGCATCACCGCCAACGAACTGATCGTCGTCGGCGTCACCATCGTTCTCGTGCTGGGCCTGCATCTGTTCCTGTCACGCACCACGCTCGGCAAATCCATGCGTGCCGTTGCCGAGAACGCTTCGCTCGCGCGCGTCAACGGCATCGATGTCGACTACGTCATCCGCTGGACCTGGATCATCGGGACCGCCCTTGCGACCGTCGCCGGCGTCATGCTCGGCTTCACCATCCAGCTTCACCCGTTCATGGGTTTCGAGCTGCTGCTGCCCATGTTCGCCGCGCTCATCGTCGGCGGCATGACGAGCATCTACGGGGCCCTGCTGGGAGCGCTGCTGATCGGCCTCGCCGAAGGGCTGACGGTCGAATACCTCGCCTCGGAATACAGGCAGGCGGCCACCTTCGTCCTCATCATCCTGGTGCTTCTGTTCAGGCCGCACGGCATTGTCGGGGAGAAAGCGTAGTGGATATCACCTCCTATTTCGTCTTCTTCTCGGTGGTGGCCGTCATCTACTCCATCAGCGTTCTCGGCTTGAACCTGCAATGGGGTTTCACGGGCATCATGAACATCGGCGTCGTCGGCTTCTTCGGCGTCGGCGCCTATGCGGCTGCGCTGCTCACCGGCCCGGACTATCCGGATTCCCTCGGCGGCCTCGGCCTGCCGCCCGTCGTCGGCTATTTCGGCGCCATGCTGGCGTCGGGCATCGTGGCGCTGCTCGTCGGCCTCGTGACCATCCGCTTGCGGCACGACTTCCTTGCCGTCGCCACCTTCGGCGTCGCGGTCTGCATCCAGATGCTGGCGATGAACCTGAAGCCGCTGACGCGCGGCTTCGACGGCCTGCACAGCCTGCCGCGTCCGTTCGCGTCGATGGCCGCCACGCCGTTCCTGTCAAACCTCTATTTCCTCGCCATGGTGCTGTGCATCGGCGGCGCGCTGCTGTGGGCGCTGGAGCGGATGACGCGCTCGCCGTGGGGCCGCGTGCTGCGCGCGACCCGCGAGGACGAGGAAGCGAGCGCCGCGCTCGGCAAATACGCCGTGTCCTACCGCCTGCAGGCCTTCGTGCTGGGGTCGATGCTCATGGGACTGTCCGGCGCGCTCTACGGCAGCTTCATGGGTTTCGTCAGCCCGCAGGACCTCTTGCCGATCTTCACCTTCCAGATCTTTGTGATGTTGATCGTCGGTGGCAGCGGCAACAATTTCGGGGCGATCCTCGGCGCGGTGACGATCTGGGCGCTTTGGACCCTCACCGAAACGGTGCTGGGCGCATTTCTTCCTCCCGAACTGCAACGCCAGGCTTCCGCGATCCGCGTCGTCTTCGTCGGACTGATCCTCGTCCTCATGCTGCTCTATCGCCCGCAGGGCCTGCTGCCCGAACGGCGCAACATCTCCAGCTTCGCAGCCTCGAGGCCGGACAAGGCATGATCCTCCCTTCTTGCACAGGAGAAGAATGTGAAAGCGATGAGCATCGCCCCGCAGTTTGACCCAAGAGGCTGGATGCAACGGTCCGAGCACGAAGAGAACAGCCTTCGGTCCTCCTATTATCCAAATGGATGGACAAACTGGGCAGGCTACGAAGATCTGTCGAATGAATTCATGAGACTTCTGGGGGCGGCCCAGGAAGGGGGCTCGACCGTTTCGGAATGCTTTCTAACGGCAAGTCGGATAGATCCGACGGACGACGAATCCTGGCACCGGGAATGGAGGAAGATGGCGGATGCCAGCCATGAGCGAGGCAACATCGCCCTCGGTCGCGGCAACGTGCTGACGGCACAAAGTAGCTGGCTCCGTGCTGCAAATTACTACCAGGCCTCCATGCTCCATCTCGATTTTTCCGACAAAAGGCTGGAGTCTGTACTCAAGAGCATGCGGTCATGCTGTCGTCGCTACCTCGAACATCTCCCGTCCGCCGGCGAGGTCGTCGAGATTTCCTGGCTGGATGGTCATCCGATGGAGGGCTATTTCCTGCCCGCGCAAGTCGCGTCGCATCGAACGCCTGTCGTCATTTGCATGAGCGAGCCGGGACAGCGAAAGGAAGAGTTTCTCTACAAGGCGGCGCGCCACGCCCGTGATCGCGGAATCTCGATCCTTGCCGTCGATCTCCTGGGATCGGGTGCCGGCGTCCAATTTGAGGAACTTGCTGGCAGGCCTGATCTGGAGGCCGCGATCGGCTATGTGATGGACTATCTCACCACAAGGGACGATGTCGACGAACGCAGAATAGCGATCCTCGGAGATGGTGCGGGTTCTTCCTTTATTGCACGCGGTGTTGCTCTCGATCAGCGCTTCGCGGCCGCGGTTTGTGACGGTGGACTTTGGGATCTGTGCGAGCGGGCGTTTTTGATGCAGCGTCCTTTGTCACCGGGTGCAGCAAGCGCCGAACGAATCGGAAGCAGCAGCATCGTGCGAAATATCAAATGCCCGGTTCTGATTACCGTCGGCGAACATGGTTGGCTTGAGCCGGACCGCGTGGCTGACCTGTTCGATCAGCTCAGAATCAATCATCGGGACATCACGTTGAAGATATTCCTGGGTGCGGAAACCGCTGCCTCGCAGGGGCACTGCGATAATCCGACGCTCGCCAACGAGTTCATTTTTGACTGGATCGCCGACCGTTTCGAGATCCGCCGAGGGGCCTAGAGCCTGTTCCGTTCCGATGGAATCGGAACGGGGCTCTAGATTCTTGATTTGACGCGTTTTCTTGACGCGAACCGGTGTCGACTTCGCTGGAAAACGCTCTAACGGCATGTTCAGCCGTGAGCATAAAGCTCAGATATCCATGGCAACCTTCAGGCAAGCCTTCTCAAGACGATTTTTGAGCGCCGCCAGTTTGCCGGTGAACTCTATGAGCTCCCGATCGTCGCCGAACTCCGCAAAAATAAATTCGTTCAGGGCTTCCTGTTGGGAGGCCAAGCTTGCAATGTGCTTATAAGTCTTGTCCGTCAGGCTCATCTGCACAACTCGAGCGTCGTCCGGCGATGTCTTCCGGCGCATAAAGCCCTTCTTTTCGAGCATTTTCGATTGGGTCGTGACAAACGATGGGTCGACGTGAAGCATCTTTGACACGTCCTTTACCGGGACGCCGTTGCCTTGATCCAGATCCGCTAAAGCCATCAGGATCATCCATTGGGGGCCGCTGATGCCGAGGGTTTTCGCCCAGAAATATCGAATCTCTTCGAAATACACCTGGATTGAAGCGATCTCCCAAGTCAGCCGCCTGACAATGTCCTGATTCTTCAAGCCAGGCTCAGTCGGATCAGCGCGCTTCGTCGGGTCCGATGAACTCGTTCCCTTTTTTTGGGCACCTTGTCTCATCGCGCATTTCCAATTCAGGCGAGAAGCAACTTTAGGAATCACATAATAAAATCATTGAACTAAAGCAACTGTGGCACCGCCAACTCTCAACAAAAAGTGAAATTTGCCTGTTGCTGGAAGGACACAGGGGCGCGTCAATCAATTACATGAGTAGATAAAGTATTTTGATTAACTTATTTTAGCATGCATAGTTTTCGGGACGGCTTGGGGGTCCTGGATCGTCCCGTTAGGTGGTTCGCTTTAGTGCCTCGCGTCATGCGGGTGCCCGAAGAGGCGAAACCACCGAGCGGTTTTCACGGGGACAAGGGAACCGGCCTTCAGGTGTTTGCACCCGGCGGATCCGGAACCTTCCCTACAGAACAACTTGGAGGTTAACATGAAGATGGTTAAGAGCCTGATCCTCGGCTCCGCGGCGGGTCTCGTCGCCATGAGTGGGGCACAGGCAGCTGATCTTCCCGTCAAGGCCAAAGCGGTCGAGTACGTGAAGATCTGCTCCCTATATGGTGCCGGTTTCTTCTACATTCCGGGCACCGACACCTGCATCAGGCTGGGTGGTTATCTGCGCGCTGACACCACGTTCAACGGCTCCACCTACGGCCAGCCGACCTACAATGGCGATCTGGGTCAGGGCAATCGCTACCGCGACTACTTCGTCGCCCGTTCTCGTCTGGCGCTGACGGTCGATACCCGTACCGCCACCGAATACGGCGTCGTCCGCACCTTTGGTCAGGGCGACTTCCAGTTCGACATGTTCGGTGGGCCTACCACCAACCCGGCAGTCCTCGCAGCGCCTGGAACGACCTCCAGCCAGCTTTATAGCGCAGGTGGCGGCTACGTCGCGGTCGAAATGGTGTACTTGCAGTTCGCAGGATTCACCTTCGGTAAGTCTGCCTCGGCTTATGCGACGCCTTGGCACAGCTATCCGGGCAACAACTTCTCCTACCTGATGGGTGGCCATGACAGCGTGACCGGCGTCAACAACATCCAGTACACCGCGCAGTTCGGCAACGGCGTGTCGGGCACCATCGGTGTCGATGATCCGACCGTGTTCAACCGCACTTCTGTTCTGAACCTGGCTCCGGCTTCGGGCAGCGCGATTGGCGCCGGCGCGAACGCCTACGCTGGAACGCATGTTCCGGATATCGTCGGCAACATCCGCGTCGACCAGGCTTGGGGTCTGTTCCAGGTTTCGGCCGCGGCTCACGAAGTGAGCGGTTCGTACAACATCCTCGGTGCCGGCGGCGTGCCGACTGCACTGTCGGAAATCTCTGGCCACCCCGAGAGCAAGTGGGGCGGTTCGGTGATGGCTGCGTTGCAGATCAAGAATATCCCGACTGGTGCCGGCGACGATCTCAAGATCGACGTCAGCTATGCCAAGGGTGACACCAAGAACGTGATCTCCACGAGCGGTGGCTCGCCGAGCTTCGCGATGTACGGCGGTACCAACCGGCCCGGCGCTTATCAGAGCATCGGTTTCGGCCAGACCGCTGACGCCGTCTACCTGCCGGTTATCGCCGGCGGCACGGGCGACATCAAGCTGGTGGATGCATGGGGTGTCCGTGGTGCGTACAACCACAACTGGGATCCCTACTGGTCGTCCAGCCTCTGGGGCAGCTACGCTTCAGTTCGCTACAGCGGCAACGCTCTCGACATCTCGACCGCCAAGGGTCAGTGGTGCGCCAGCTACAACACCGGCAAGGCCGTGTCTGCAGACTATACCTGCAATCCGGACTACAGCATTGCCTTGGTTGGTGTCGTCACCCGCTGGACTCCCGTCAAGAACCTGACGTTCTCGGCTGAAGTCGGTGCGTTCTTCCTCGACCAGAAGTTCACGGGCGCTGCCATTCTGGCAGCTTCGGCGCCCAAGCCGACCACCGTGTACGAGTTCAAGGATCAGAGCACTGTCTTCCTGAACGTTCGCGCTCAGCGTAACTTCTGATCCCGATCGTCTGACGACTCTCTAACTGGCCCCCGGCAAGAAACTGCCGGGGGCCAAAGTGTGAGAAGTGCCCGGCCAGGGACGCCAATTTCTGCACAACGCCAGGCGCGGAAAAGGGCTCCATCGGCTAAAATATGATTTACTAATGTATTTAAGTAATGTATAGTGCTGAGCAGATGGCCGGCGAATAGTTTGACGGCCGCTCAGTCCTGAGGAGGGACGCAAGCCTACCTTATGAATAACCTCCAAAAACCTCCGGCAATGCCCTGCCGGAGGTTTTATTCGTTTACGAAGCGCAAAATTTTGGGGAGGCCGCGATTTGCCGGCTGGTGCAATGCGCACAAGCGTTGGGCGGGCTAAGTTCTTTTGGCGCGGCTTGATTTGTTGAAGACCACTGGAGGAACGGCGCGGTTCACGATATCGCGCATGGCGAAGCTGGACTGGATCCGTGCGACACGTGGCAGACGCGAGAGCTCGGTTCGATGAATTCGCTCGAAGTCTTCGATATCGCGAGCCAATACGATAGCCAGGTAATCGTCGCTTCCGGACATCAGGAAGCATCTGACCACGGACGGACAATTTAGCACGCCCGCCTCAAAAGATTTCAACGCCTGGTCGCTTTGGCTTTCCAATGCGATCCTGACGAGGACGGTCGTACGAAGACCGAAGCGGCCCAGGTCGAGGACCGCCTGATAGCCTTGAATGAATCCGTTCTCTTCCAGGGACCTCTGCCGTCGCGCGATTGCGGTACTTGAAAGCCCGACGCGGGTGGCCAGGTCGACCGTGCTGACCCTCGCGTTGGCCGATAATTCAGCCAGGATCATGGTGTCGATGTTGTCGATTTCCATGTGTTTGGATTCCTGCGTAGTACAGCCAAATATCATTTATTTCCGGCGAAAATAGCCCCAATCCGCGCGAGATTGCAGGGTATCGAACCGCATTCTGCACTATTAAAAAACATCCTGCAAAGAGAGGTTTCACCCATGCGCGTCGGCGTTCCGAAGGAAATCAAAACACACGAGTATCGTGTCGGACTCACGCCCGGCGCAGTTCGCGAGTATGTGAGCGCGGGACATAGCGTCGTTGTCGAGACAAATGCCGGTGGCGGAATCGGGGCGGGCGACGAGGTCTACCGCAAGGCAGGCGCCGTCGTCGTCGATACGGCCGCGGAAGTCTTTGCAACCGCTGACATGATCGTGAAGGTCAAGGAGCCTCAGGCGGTCGAATGGTCGCAGTTGCGGGAAGGCCAAATTCTCTTCACCTATTTGCATCTGGCTCCGGATCCCAAGCAAGCAAAAGGCCTCATGGATTCCGGCTGCACCGCAATCGCCTACGAGACCGTGACCGACGCGCATGGCGGCCTTCCGCTTCTCGCTCCCATGAGCGAGGTCGCAGGCCGACTTTCGATCGAAGCGGCTGGAACGGCTCTTAAGCGATCCAACGGTGGCCGCGGCCTGCTCATCGGGGGTGTTCCCGGGGTGCAGCCGGCGCGCATCGTGGTCATCGGCGGCGGTGTCGTCGGAACGCATGCCGCGCGCATGGCCGTCGGGCTTGGAGCCGAGGTTTCGATACTCGACCGCTCGATCCCGCGGCTGCGCGAATTGGACGAGTTGTTCGAGGGACGGGTCCGCACGAGGTTTTCAACGATCGAAGCGATCGAACAGGAAGTATTCGCGGCGGACGTCGTGATCGGCGCCGTGCTTGTGCCCGGCGCGAGCGCGCCGAAATTGATCTCGCGAGCGATGCTGAAATCGATGCAGCATGGATCCGTGCTCGTGGATGTGGCCATCGATCAGGGCGGCTGTTTCGAGACCTCGCATGCCACAACGCATGCGGATCCCACCTATGAGGTCGATGGCGTCGTCCATTATTGCGTGGCGAACATGCCCGGTGCCGTTCCCGTCACGTCGAGCCAGGCTTTGAACAATGCCACGCTGCCGTTCGGTTTAGCTCTGGCGAAGAACGGTTTTGCCGCGGCCATCGAGAATCCTCATCTGCGAGCCGGACTCAACGTCCATCGCGGCCGCCTCACGTACAAAGCTGTGGCCGAAAGTCTCGGACTTCCATTCTCGCCAGTCGGGGACCTCTCCGCTTGAGCCACGAACGCCAAGCCATTTCGTTCCTCCCAGACTTGAGCCGCTCGTGAGAGCGGCTCATTTTTTTGGCTCTCGTGCTGTTGGAATCGGAAAGTCAAACAAATCATTTATAATCAATATGTTATTACACGTTGGGCAGCCTGAGGTAGCGGTCTCTCGCTACCAATAGTTCCCCAATTGAACGGGTGATGAGGCCGGTTTCCGCAGCCCATCGATGCGGCCGCTATTGACCCGGCCGTATTCCTGGCCAAACTGATGCGAATCCGACGCAGGAGCCGCCCATGGTATTTCTCATTAATGCGCTCGATACATCGGGAACCGTGACGTTGCGGCGGGAGTCGGTGGTCGCTGCGATGAAAAAGGCCGATGAGTTGATCTCGGACGGTTGCTGGAATGTGGAGATCGTCACGCCGGATGGCGCCACCTACAATTCCGGCGAGTTTGACCAGTTGAAAGAACGGGTGTCAGGCCGCCCAGCACTGCCCGCCGCCGTCGACGCGCAGCACCTGTCCTGAGACGAACGCCCTCATCGGCCCTGCCAACATCTCAACGACGCGCGCGAGTTCATCGATGGCGCGCGATGCGGTCGAGCGTGTTCACGTTGATGTCGCAGGACAGCAGCTGATCGGCGAGAGGCTAGTCTGCTGCGAGATCGAGGCCGACCGCGAGCGCCTGCACCAGGCACATCGGCGCCACCAGTGTGCGTAACGCCGGCTCGGGCATGTCCTGGATCTCGAACACGACCGAGGCGCCTTCGACGATCGGGCTCAGCAGGCTGTCGGTGATGGTGATCGCGGGCACGTTGCGCGCCACCAGTTCGGGGAAAAGCCGCGCCGTATCGGGATGGTAGTTGCGGAAGCTGATCGCGACCAGCGCATCGGCTGAATTTGCCGGGTGCGATTGTTCCTGAATGCTGCCGCCGACGCCGTCGAGCAGCACGGCGCGCCGTCCGAATTTACGCAAGACGTAAGCAAGATGCGTCACCACCGGAAACGATCCGCCAAGCCCGAGCAGATAAATGTCGCGCGCCTTCGACAAAATGCCGATCGCGGATTCAAGCTGGCGCTCATGCGCCTGCTGGCTGAGCGCCACCAGCGACGATTGCGCTTCCGCCACGAAGCGCGAAAGCACCGCGGCAGGCTTGCGGCCGAGGATCGATTTCTCCTCGTGCTTCATGCGCGTCAGCCGCGCCTTGTAGCTCGGCGCCACGCCGGCGACGAGGCGCGAGCGAAACACCTGCTGCATCTGGGTGAAGCCGTCGAAGCCGATCGCATGCGCGAAGCGGACGATCGCCGACGGCGGCACGCCCGAACGCTCGGCGATCTCGGCGACGGTGCCGAGCGCGACGTCGGTCGGATGATCCAGCACGAACTCGGCGATCTGCTGCAGCCGGCCGGACAGCGCGCGATGCTGCTGGGCGATCGCGCCGCGTAGCTCGTCGTAACTCATCTTCGATCCGGCAGGCTTGTTCATGGGCATTGGCCTAGGGCATGAGGGGCGGGCACCGCAGGGCCCCGAAGCAAAATTTTGAAAACAACCCCATGCAAAGATAGAATGGGCCTCGGTTTGCAGCATTCAGGCTAATTGTGCCCGGGGAAAAATGGTCCGCCGTCACAACCCAATATCCTTCCGCTCCGACGGGTAACACCGTTCCGCGTCTCGGATCAAAAATTCCACTCTAATTTTATGATAGAATGTTTATTCTAAAGACCGCAACAAGAAAACAAAGCGGTCTGGAAAACGATAGGGCCCCGATCGACAGCTTTGGTCTGGTCTGACCTGGCTTGGCCTAGCCCAGCCTAGCCTAGCCTAGCGCTCCGGATCGAGAATGAAGCGCCAGCCTGCCTTCGTTCATGCCGGCCTAATTCTTGATCGCGTACAGCGGCGTTCTCACCGTCAGCTGGTAGGACGGCTTCGGGGTCCATGCGATCTGCGCGGTGACGCCGAACAGGCGATTGTCATTGTCGTCCATCCGGTCGAGATCGAGCCGCACGATCGGCTGGGTGAAGGCCTGGAACGGCGTGAGATTGAGCAGCTGTGCGCCGCCGAAGGATTGCACGCCGAAGCGGCCGGTCAGCTTCCAATTATTGTCCCACTGATGGTAGCCGCCGACGTAGCCCATGATGTCAGGCTTGACGTTCGCGAACGGTGAATCGACGAGGACCCTCGTGTACTGAACGCCGGCCAGAAGTCCCCGCGTTTCGTCGGTGTTCAGTGCGTAATCGGCCTCGAGGATCGTGTTGTAGGTCGTCGTGGCCAGGGGCGAATCGGAGATCGATCGCGCCGCGTTGCTTTGGATCGTCAGCGTCGGAAGCATGCCGCCGTTTTGTTGATAGAGATCGGCCTGGAATCCGATCGTAAAGCCAGAGATATCGAACGAGCTCCAGGGTGCCGTGCCCGACTGCGATGTGGCACCACTGACGCCGCCATACACCGACAGCCGGTCATTGACATCAACGGTCAGCGGAAGGTCGACGCTGAGGCTTCGGCTGGCCGGCGACGTCAAGGTGCCCTGCGACGGCAGGCTCGACAAGGTTGAGAGCAGGGGCGGGGTGCTGAATCCGATCGAGAGCGAGCCTGCGGGCAGCGTGCTATAGATCGTTCGCATGTCGAGGTAGAAGTTAGGCAGCGTCGGCTTCGGCTTGGCAATCTCGTCGTCATCCTCGCCATTATCCTTGCCGAGCGCGAGACCGCAAAAGCACAACGACAGCAGCATGCCGAGCGCCAGATGCCGCGCGGGCCGCGTTCCCTTAGATCCTGTTTTCAATCGACCGTGCACAGCGGGCACTCGGCAAACATGTGTCCCGACTGTAACGGAATCCGAACGTGTCAGGGAAACTTTGCGCCTGATGTGGCGGCAATGCCGCTCTATCGGCCGTTCTTGCCGGCCGCCTTGATGGCGACCGACAGCGCCAGCTTGGTCTGCTCGACGATGTCTTCGACCAGTTCTTCCCGGCTGACATTGGCAAGCTGGCCAGTGAGCAGGCCTTGTTCGGCCAGCATGACCACGCCGTGAAGTGCTGCCCAGATTTGCAGGGCGCTGCGCTGGCGCAGCAATCCGACCGCGGGCGCTTCGAGGGACTCCAGCAGCAGTTCGAAGGTTTCCATCGCAGCGACGTGCAGTTCGCTGCCCTTGGGCGCGCATGCCATGATCCGCGAGGCGAACATCAGTCGGTAGATGCCGTTGCGGCGAAGACCGAAGTCCAGCGTTGCCTGCGCCAGGCGCGACAGCTTCGAACGTTTGGAGGGCTTTCCGATCGAACCGCGCAGGATGGTGTTGAACTGGCGGAAGGCTTCGGCCGTTACCGCCGCCAGCAAACTCTCGCGATCGGCAAAATGCTTGTAGGGCGCCGGCTGCGAGACGCCGAGCTTCTTGGCAAGCGCGCTGATGCTGATCGCTTCGGGGCCCGCGAGTTCCACTTCCCCGAGCGCGGCCTGAACCAGGGCATCGCGGAGATCCCCATGGTGGTAGGTATTGAGCGGCTTGCGGGCGGGGCGAGGGGGCATTGGGTGTAATGCTCTATAACTTTCCGCTTGACAGTACAATCGCATCGATAATGTAATATGCTATAACTTGAAGAGGCGAGCGGCCGTGGCCGGCAGCGCCCAACTCAAAATGAGGAAATGCGACGCGCCGGTTGAACGCGCGTGGCCTCGAGGGAGCGCTCGCCATGTCGGGAAAGCTGAAGATCCGCGTCGATCAGGACAAGTGTCAGGGGCACGCACGCTGCAAGTCGCTGGCGCCGGAACTGTTCGAGCTCGACGAATTCGGCAATGCCCATGAAATCGGCGACGGCTCGGTGCCCGCAGGCCTGGAAGACAAGGCCTGGCTCGCCCAGACCAATTGCCCCGAAATGGCGATCGAAGTGCAGGAAGAATAAGGGCCTGGGAATCATCCGGTCTGAAATCAGGCTAATCAGAACGAACCAAGCAAAAGGAATTTGCGCGATGTCCGATTCCGTCAGCATGATGCCCGAACATCCCCCGGTCACCGATTGGGTCAACGATTTCGATCACACTGATCCGCGTTGGACCGACAATCCGTTTCCGATCTGGGACGAACTGCGCAACGAATGCCCTGTGGTTCACACCAAGCGTTTCCTCGGCGTCTATCTGCCGACCACCTATCAGGCGGTGAAGGAAATCGCCTACGACACCGAGCATTTTTCCTCCCGCCGCGTCATCGTGCGCGACGTGCGGCCGGAAGTGCAGCGAAACGCCGCGCCGCCGATCACCTCCGATCCGCCCGAGCACAAGCCGGCCAAGCAAATATTGCTGCCGCCGTTCACGCCGGATGCGATGAAGAAGCTCGAGCCGCGCGTCCGCGCCATCTGCAACGAACTGATCGATGAGTTCATCGCCGACGGCCAATGCGACGCGGCAGCCCGCTACACCAAGCACGTTCCGGTTCGCGCCATCGCGCACATGCTGGGTATCCCGGAGAAAGACGGCGATCTGTTCGTCAAATGGATCCACATGATCCTCGAGCTCAGCATCAAGAACGAGAGCATGCTGATGCAGGCGGTGCAGGAAATGAGCGCCTATTTCGCCGGCCACATCGAGTACCGCAAGACGCATCCGACCGACGATTTGATCTCGACGTTGATGAAGGCCAAGGACAAGGACGGTAATCCGCTGGAAGATTCCCAGGTGCTGGGCTCGTTGCGGCTGCTGCTGATTGCCGGCATCGATACCACCTGGAGCGCGATCGGCTCCTCGCTCTGGCATCTGGCGAACACGCCCGCGGACCGGGATCGCCTGATCGCGGAGCCTGAACTGATGCCGAGCGCGATCGAGGAATTCCTGCGGGCCTATTCGCCGGTGACGATGGCGCGTGAGGTGATGAAGGAAACCACCGTCAGCGGCTGCCCGGTCAGGCCGGGCAATATGGTGCTGCTGTCATTCCCCGCGGCCAATCGCGATCCCGCGATGTTCCCGGATGCCGACAAGGTGGTGATCGACCGCAAGGAAAACCGCCATGCCGCGTTCGGCCTCGGCATCCACCGCTGCGTCGGCTCCAACCTGGCGCGTATGGAAATGACGGTCGCGATCGAGGAATGGCTGAAACGGATTCCGGATTTCAAGCTCGATCCGGCCGGCAAAGTCACCTGGTCGGAAGGCACGGTGCGCGGCCCGCGCCAGCTCCCGGTGCTGTTCGGCAAAAAGAACTGAGCGGCTTTTTGCGCACCGCCTGCCGATTGACCGCGCCGCCGGTAGCGGCGATGCTTGCCGCCATATTTGATTGGCGGGAAGCGGAGCGGTGCGATGAGCGAGTTGGCGGAGACGGACGGTCCGCGATCCCTGAGCGAGATCGCGAGCTACCACGCGCACGTCTATTACGATCCCACGGCGACGCGGGATGAGGCCGAGCAGCTCCGCGGCTGGATCGGCGAACGGTTCTCGGTGACGCTCGGCCGTTGGCACGACGTCAAGGTCGGCCCCCACGATCAGGCGATGTATCAGGTGGCGTTTGCCAGGGAGGTGTTCCCCGAACTGGTGCCCTGGCTGATGCTCAATCATGGCCGGTTGAGCGTCCTGGTCCATCCGAACACCACCAATCCGCGCCGGGACCATCTTGCCGATCCGATCTGGATCGGGCCGGCGCTGTCCGTGCACGGGGACAAGCTGCCGGAGCACTCCGAGATGGAAGAGGCGCCGGAGCCGAATACCAGCCCGACGGCGCGGCCCTGAGCCCGCCTTCATGATTGCCACACCCGGAACCGGGCCCGTTTACCAAGATTTGCCGGGTTTGCAGGGGATTGGATGATGGGTGTAGCCGTGGCCGGGTGTCTCTATTATGCCTTACTTTGAATTGCATTATATTCGCGCTTATTCGGTGAATCCCTTATGGAATCAGGTGTGATTCCGAAGCGCCGAGCCGGGGACGGATGGATTACAGGACCACGAGTGCAGCCGGGCTTGCATCGAGCCGCGGCACTTCCTTGTTCGGCAGGGCGATCTTCGCCGTTGCCGCGCTCGTCGTGACGTCGGGACTGGCCGCCTGGGTTGTGGATTTTGACATCGTTGCCTGGCTACGAAATCCGCAAGGCGCTAATGCCGTCAGCCTGTCCTCCTTCGAAGACCGGTTTGGATCGGGCTCCGCGCGCAACGCGCCGTCGATCAAATATCCTTCGCGTCCCGTCATTCGTCCCGCACGCACCGATTTCGACGCCGAGTTCGGTCACATCGAAAGCCGGTTGGCCGAACGATTGCCGGACACGCAGGCCGACCAGCCGCGGCCCACCACTGAGCCTGCCATTCCGCTTCCAAGGTCGCGGCCGGCCGAAGCCAGTCTGGCGCTGAGGGTCGATCCGCCGCCGCCTCCACCGGCCCGGTCGGATGATCGGACCATGTTCCAGAAGCTGTCCGATCTGGTGCCGATGCGCTTTACGCTGGCATCGCTGACGCCGGGCGACGGCTTGTTCGCCAACAAGCCGGATCTCGGCGCGCTCGGCTATGACAACGTCACCGCCGTCTACGACATCTCGGCGCGGATGGTTTACATGCCGAACGGCGTCAAGCTCGAGGCGCATTCCGGCCTCGGCGGCCTGATGGATAATCCCGCGCATGTCAGCCAGCGCATGGTCGGGGCGACACCGCCGAACGTCTATGATCTGAAACCACGGGAGAAACTGTTTCACGGCGTCGCGGCCCTTCGGATGACGCCGGTCGGTGAAGGCGACATGATGGGGCGAACCGGATTGCTGGTGCACTCGTACATGCTCGGCCCCAACGGCGATTCCAACGGCTGCGTCTCGATCAAGGAATACGACAAGTTCCTGCAGGCTTACCGCTACGGGCAGGTCAAGCGCCTCGTCGTGGTGCCGAGCCTGAACGAGGGCTTGACCGCGTCGCGGCGTTCGACGTCGCCGTCCTGATGCCTGATACCAACGACGTCTCCAATTCCGACACGCCGCTGCGGGCCACGTTCAAGATCAATCTGAACGGCAAGACGGTGTCGATCGCGACCGTCGGCCAGGCCTACCGGTTCATCACCAATCTCAGCTCGGTCGAATGGATCGAGTTCAAGTCGTTGCACGCCGACGCGGTCCGTACGCTGCAAGGCGCCGCCGACAATGCGATGCTGACAGTGCAGGCGACCACCGCATTGCGCGCGCTGTTCGTGCGCGCCAAGTTGCTTTGAAGTTCAGGCAGTCATTTGCTTCGGATCATGGAAGAAGCGTGCTTCCAGTGCACTTAACTCTCAGCTATTACGGCTATTACGGTGACAGCTATTACGGCTATTACGGTGACAGTGCACTTAACTCTCATTGTGACTTCGTTCCACCCGTGAAGCGCAGGGCGGATCAATTGAGTGCACTGTCACCGTAATAGCGTAATAGTAATGGGGGTGTCACCGTAATTCTAAGCGCCCTTTTGTTTCATCGCTTTGACTACCAAAGCCTGTATCGGGCCAATCGTCTTTGCCACCATCCGGTTATAGCCTGCGCCGTTGAAATGATTGTCGCCCGAGAGGATGAGGGCGGGATTTTTGTGGTCCTCAACATTGTAAACGGGTGGGCGAATGAAATAGCTCTCAACACCCTTCGCCCGAAGGCGACTGACAATGCCGGCTACATTTGCCTGCACTTCCGCGCGACTCTTGCCGTGTCGGACCACATCGTTGATGCCGACCCAAATAACGGCAACGCGTGTACCTGCCGGCACCGCGGAGTCTAGCCGCGCTGCGAGGCCAGCGCTTGTATCGCCATTCACACCCCCATTGCTGACGCGAACATCCAACCCGCGCGCTCGGAGAGCCGCCTCAAGCTTGGTCGGATAATTCTCCGAAGGTGAGACGCCCTTGCCGTAAACATTGCTGTCACCAATCACGGCGACCAGGACCTGCGCGCAAGCGCCATTCCCATATGCGGTCGCAAATACGAAAAAAGCGGCAGTAGCCAGGGAGGCAAGGAAAGCTTGCGGTCGTATCGGCAAAATCATCATATGTCCCTTAGTGAATCGATTGGATCAAACTTCTGAGGCTATTACAGTGACGCCCATTAGCCGGCCGGTCGTCAAGATGCAGAGCAATTTTTTTGGCAGCGGCCAGCTGCCAATATCTTTCATCGGTTGCTTCCAGCTGCTGTGTTCGTACCGCACCCGTTTCTCGGTTGGTGGCTGCGTCCGCATCACGGATCGCGCCAGACACCCATCAGGATCAAGCATCGGCCGGCTAATGGGTGTCACCGTAATAACCAAAGGCGGCGCCTTTTGTGCGCCCCTCATGTCAAACGTTAGGCGTCCAATAGCCTCATGGGAGAATCTATGAATCTGTTCGCCGAGGTAATGCCTTTTCTTTCCGCTGCGGGCCTTGCTCTGTTCGTTGGTGCGCTGTTAACAGAGGCTATGGTGCTTGTTCCCATGTGGCGAACATTGCAACCGCAAGAATTCTTCACACTGCATGCAGCGCATGCTCATCGCCTGTACACGTTTTTTGCGCCGCTCACTGTGAGCGCAACGCTGCTCGCGGTTGGTGCTGCAATTACATCCGTCGCCACAGATCGTCCACTGAGTTCCGCCTCGGTTGTCGCTGCCGTTCTCGCGTTGGTCATTCTTTCAACGTATGTTCTGTACTTTCAGCGCGCCAACGCCAGCTTTGCCGAAGCGAGCATCACGCATGAAGCCCTTCCTGCGGAGTTGGCGCGTTGGGCTTCCTGGCATTGGTTCCGTACAGCGATTGGCCTCGCAGCTCTTGCGTCGGCGTTGCTTGCATTGCGTGGCGGTATAAAACTCCTGGAATGAACCGGCCGCCTAACCCGTCCATCGAGGCGACCCACACAAAGCTCTCACCGAGCCCAAGCTTCAATGAAAGTTGAACAGCTCTCTCACCAGCTGCCCGGAAATGATATTCGCGAACGACAACCTGGTAGGTGGTGCGATCGTTGCCGGGCTGCCACTCGCGACCGCAGCCGTTCGTGGCGATGACGGTTGCTTGGATGACGGTTGTTTGGCTGCAACCTCGTTCACGAGCCTCTTCCTGGCTTTTGACTTGCTTTTTTCAACACCAATAACCGCCGTGTGAGAAGTTGTTGGCGCGTATGTTTGTACTTGCGGGGGCGGCTCGTCCGGGATGGCTTCTGCGGCCGGCGCAAGCGGCGGAACTATCGTAGGAAGGTTCGTATCGATGACAATCCGTTCCGGCGGCTGCTGTATGGAAGCTATCCGGATGACCGGCCTGTTAACTTCATCACCGGCCGGCTCCGCCAAAGATTGCGGAAAGAACCAATTTGCCACGAATAGCAACACAAGCAACGATGCGCCGACCCAGGCTATGTATCGTCCGACAGGCATAACCATCTCCGCCACAGAACCTGACGGGAGCAAACGCCGTAATTCCTGACAGTCCGTAACTGAACGTGGTTACTGCTGGAATTGCTGTTGCTGAGCTCGATATACGAACTTCCGCGGGCTATTCCGTGCAGTTTTGATTGCAGTTCGGTAGGTCCGGGAACTGACTGCTTGCCACCGTTGAACCGGCATAGGCGCATGCCGCGATGACGAGTGCCCTGATGATCATGAACATTTGCTGCCTCTTGCTTTGTTGGAGGCAGCCTAGCGCGGATTCGTTTCGGACGGTTTAGGGAAGGTGGTTTTCACGTCGTTGACCGACTTGGTAAACAGTCTGCTCGTTCGGGGGCATTTTCGGAAGCCACCGTTCGCAGTGGTGGGGTCCGCTCATTGCGACTTCATCGAAGCGCGCGTCGGATCAATTTAATGCACTGTCACCGAAATGCCAGCCCGGCTGCCCGAGTCCGTAAAGTGCCAAGCCCCGACATGACGGATGATTTTGTGCAAAAGAAAAGCCGCCCGAAGGCGGCTCTCAAATTCAAACCGGATGATGGTGGATCAGGCGGCCATCAATGCCGGCTTTGACTTGCGGCGATAGGCCATGAAGCCCACACCAGCGAAACCCAATATCATCATCGCCCAGGTCGCGGGCTCCGGTACGGCGGTGACGCTCACGTCGTCCAGGCCGATGTAGGAAGGGCCGTTGATTTCGCTGAAGCTGATCGTGTTGGAGGTCCCGTCCGCAATAAAGTTGAATGCGAATCGAGTCCAGGTATGGGACCCGTTCGTGGCCGGAGCCAACGCCTCCGACACCAGGATCGTATTGGACGTTCCGTCTGATATGTTGACGTTGAGTCCTGCAGGGCCATTGTTGGCGCTGAAGTTTCCAACCCAGAAGCTGAGTTGATACTGCTGAAATGGCAGAAGATTGATCGTCTCGCTTATCCTTACGAAATTCACGCTGCCATCAGCCAGGTTCACGCCGAAACTTCCCGTGCGCGGGTTCAGTGGGATCTGCGGGAGATTATTGTTCCACCCGCTCGTATACCATGTGACGGGAGCGTTGCTGACGGTCCAGTTCGGAAGCGTGCTGTCGCCGGGCTGGATCTGCTGAGCGAGAGAAATTCCTCCGGTGAAAATTCCCTGCTCGAAGCCGCCGTTGGCGATGAGGTCTGCCGCTGCAGGGAGCGGAACAAAAGCCGCCAAAGCGAGAAATCTTAACAATCGAATGTTCATTCTTCAGCTCCTGTAAATTCTCAAACTTCCATGATGGATTGATCAAAAACGAAGATCCGTCTGCCTGTTCGCAGGGTGCGACTGCATCATGCTTCCGAAAGAAACCATGCACAGGCAAAGTGTCACTTCGTCGCTACGTCAAATGATGTACGTGAGCAAAATTTGGACGGCACGCGGTCAGAAACCAAGCACGCGGAGCTGTTGCTTGCTGGTCCGGTCGGCCGGGTCGATCGATTGGGCTTTACGGAAATCGGCGATCGCATCCGTGCGGCGGCCCAGCACGACATAGGAGAGGCCGCGGTTGTTGTAGGCCTCGACATAGGACGGACCGAACTGGATCGCTTGCGTGAAATCCGTAACGGCGCGGTTGCTGTCACCCTTTGCGACGAAGGCTTTGCCGCGGGAGTTGAAAGCGTTGAAGTCCTTGGGATTTATCGCGATCGCCTGGTCGTAGTCGCGGATCGCGTCATCGATCTTGCGTAGTGCGAAATGGGCATTGCCGCGATTCCAATACGCCACGCCGTTCCCTGGATTGATGCTGATCGACTGATCATAATCCGATATCGCGTGGCGATAATCCTTGAAGCCTTCGAGCGCGACGCCGCGGCAATTATAGCCGGCGGAATTTTTGGGTTCGAGCCTGATGACCTCGCCGCAATCGACAACGGCGAGGTCGTATTGGCGATTGTTGCTGTAGGCAACGCCACGCGAGCTGTACAGCCAAAGCAGATTTGGATCGAGCCTGATGGCCTCGCTGTAGTCCGCGATGGCAGGCTCCCACCCGTCTTTTTTCGTGATCAACCGCTTCCTGAAGAGTGCCTGGCCCCTTTGGCCGAAACCAAAGGCGTATTTCGGATCTGTGGTGACCGCCTCGGTGAGATCGGCGATCGCCTGGTCGAATTCGCCCTTTTCCGTCCACGCCATGCCGCGGCGGGCATAGGCCCATGCGTCCTTCGGGCTGAGCTTGATGGCCTCGCTATAGTCGGCAATCGCGCGGTCGTAATCCCTGCTGTTGAAGGCGCCGCGGCCGCGGTTCTTGAAGGCGTTGACGCGTTCTGCCACCGGCTCGCTTGCATCGTCGATGATGCGGCTGCAGGCAGCGCTCCCGATTTCGGGCTTGTCGGCGCTGGCGGCGCACGCGCTCCGGTCGGCCGGCGTGGCGGCCAGCGCCGGCATCGCAAGCAGGAAGCCCACGCAAAGGAGCAGTCCAGCTGATCCGCGCGCTGCCATGCTGTTCTCCTCCGCTCTGGCTGGAATGTGCCGCCGTTGCCGTCAGGCTGAAAAGACGTGGATGCCCAGCGCAAGGCCGGGCATGACGAGCTAGCCGATCTCCTTGCGCACAGTCGCCGCTGCGTCGCACATCGCCTTCAGCTTTCCGAACGCGACGTGGCGCGGCATGTATTTCATGCCGCAGTCGGGTGCGACCACGAGGCGATCGGCTGAGACATGCTTCAGGCCGTTGCGGATTCGGTCGGCGACCACGGCCGCCGTTTCGATTTCGGGATTGCCGAGATCCAGCACGCCCAGCATGATTGTCTTCGACGACAAATCCTTGAGTACGCCGAGATCGAGCTTCGGTTGGGCGGCTTCGATCGAAATCTGTTCGGCGCTGGTGTCGGCGAGTTCGGCGAGGAAGGAGTAACCCGCCGGCTTGGTCGAGCCCGGCACGACCGCGGCATAGCCGAAGCATAGATGGACCACGGTCGGCACGGTGATTCCCTGTAGCGCGCGGTTGATCGCCTTTACGGCGTAGCGCCGCGCGACGTCCGGATTGTTGCGCACCCAGGGCTCGTCGAGCTGGATCACATCGGCGCCGGCCTTTTGCAGGTCGAGCGCTTCGGCATTGACGGCTTCCGCGAACGCCATCGCCAGTTCTTCGTCATCCCTGTAGAACTCGTTCTGGGCTTGCTGGCTCATCGTGAACGGGCCGGGCAGGGTGATCTTGGCAGCCCGGTCGGTATTTTTGCGCAAAAATTCCATGTCGGGCCGTTCGACCGGGCCTCTGCGCTTGACCGCGCCTACGACGCGCGGCACCGGCGTCTGATGCCCGCTGCGCGAGGTGATCATGACCGGCTTTTCGTCGTCGATGCCTTCAAGAGCGGTGGCAAAGCGGTTGGAATAGCTTTCGCGGCGGATTTCACCGTCGGTGACGATATCGATGCCGGCGCGCTCCATGTCGCGGATCGCGACAATGGTGGCGTCATCCTGCGCTTCCTGCAGATGCTCCGGCGGCAGCCGCCACATCGCATGCAGGCGCGTGCGCGGCACCACCTTCGACAACATCGCGCGGTCGACCAGCCATTCCGGCTGCGGATAGCTTCCGACCACGGTGGTCGGCAACAAATGCTTTGGCAGGTTCATGACCGTCTCCTTGGCTTTGTTATTGTCGCGTCGATCGCGTTTTCAAGCCGCGGCCTCGTCCTTGACCGGATTGCGCAAGATGCCGATGCCGGACACCTCGACCTCGACGACGTCGCCGTCCTTCATCCACAGCGGCGGCGTGCGATAGGCGCCGACGCCGCCGGTGGTGCCGGTGACGATGACGTCGCCGGGCACGAGTTCGGTGAAGGTCGAGCAATACGCGATCAAGGCCGGGACGTCGAACACCAGGTCCGAGATCGGGGCGGCCTGGACCTCGACGCCGTTGAGGCGGGTGGCGATGGTCTGCTTGCTGATGTCGGGGATTTCATCCGTCGTGACCATCCACGGCCCGAAGCCGCCGGTGCCGACGAAATTCTTGCCGGGGGCGAATTGCGAGGTGTGGCGCTGCCAGTCGCGGATGCTGCCGTCATTGTAACAGGCGTAGCCGGCGACATGCGCCAGCGCCGCCTCGCGCGAGATGCGCCGGCCGGCCTTGCCGATGATGACGGCCATCTCGCCTTCATAATCGAAGCGCTCGGATTCTTTTGGCCGGATCATCGGCTGGCCGCCGCCGACCTGGCTGTTGGCAAAGCGGGTGAAGATCATCGGGTGCGGCGGTGTCGGATGTCCGCTTTCGGCCAGATGCGTGGCGTAGTTGACGCCGATGCAGAAGATCTTGTCGGGATCAGGCACGGTCGGCAGCAGTTCGACGTCACCAAGCGCATAGTCGGTGCGCTCGCCCTGGAGCGCTTTGAGCGCCTCGAGCGACCCCGTCGTCAGCAGCGCCTTCAGCGTCGGATAGGCTTTCAGCCGCTTGCCGGCGTCGATTACGCCGGCATCGGTGACGATGCCGTAGCTTGCGATGCCGGCCGCCTTGAAACTTGCGATCTTCATGGTCTCTCGCCTTCTTCGATGGAGGAAACATAGGATGTGATGGATCGTACGATCTCGCCCGCGCGGATCGGCACGCAGTCCGGCGGAAAATCCTGGTGGAAACGGGCGCCTTCGTCGCTGATACGGTCGATGAACTGTTCGAGATGGTCCATCGCACCGCCAGGTAGATCGTGTAGCACCAGCAAGCTCCATGGCTGCGAACGGCATTGCGCCAGCGCGCGGTCAACCCAGCCATCCGGATCATCCCAGTCGCGCGGGATCGCATTCCACAGCACGCAGCTATGCTTGTTGCGGGTCAGGTAATCGACCACCGAAGGTTTCAGCAGCCGGTCATCGAGATTGCCGCCGCCACCGAACGGCCGGAACCAGCGATGTGTGTGCGCGAGATCGCCGATGGCGGTCTGCGTTCGGCCGATCTCACTCTCGGCTGTGTTCGCATCAGCCTGCTGCCCGAGCGGGATGCTGTGCGTAAAGGTGTGATTGCCGATCCAGTGGCCTTCGTGATGCGCGCGCGCCGCCAGCCGCCTTCGTTCGGGATCGCCGAGCTTTTCGCCGATCACGAAAAACGTCGTCCGGATGTTGCGTTCACCGAGAATGTCGAGAACCCGCGGTGTCACGCCGGGCTCCGGTCCATTGTCGAATGTCAGCGTCAGATCGAACATCGTTATTTGTTGTGCCCGGTGCCGCTGACCTCCGAAATCCGGGGGGCGGCGAGTTCGACGAATTCCCTGGTGATCGAGAAGTGATGCGACAGCGCCGCGACGGCGGCCTCCGCATCGCGCTTCAGAACCGCATCGACGATCGCGGCGTGTTCGGCCTCGACATCGCGCGGCCGGCCGACTTCGCGGCGGATCGAAAGCCGGCGGTAACGCTCGCTCTGCTCGTGCAGCACATCGCGGAAGCCGAGCATCCAGGGCGAGCCGCAGGCATTGACCAGCGCGCGATGAAAGACCCGGTGGCGCACCACCCATTCCTCATAATGCACGGTGGGATCGTCGGGATAACGGTGGGGAACCGCCTTCAGCGAGTCCCAGGCAGCCTCCACCGATGCGAGCCAGTTCTGATCGCCCCGCTCGATCGAGCGCCGCAGCGCGAGGCCCTCGATATCGATCATGGTCTGCGTGACATCCCTGAGATCGGCGAGTGATACCGGGCTGACCCGAAAGCCGCGCTGGTCGGAGGCCTGCACCAGCCCGTCGGCAACCAGCCGCGACAACGCCTCGCGGACCGCGGCGAGGCTGACCGAAAACTGTTTTGCCAACCCGGCGATGTGGAGCTTCTGGCCCGGCAGCAATCGGGTCGACAGGATGTCGGCCCGCAGCCGCTCCTGGACGGCCGAGGTCAGGCTTCGCGGCCGGTCCTCGGCCGCGCTCTCGGCAAAACTCAACCCGATACTGCTCATCGCGCGGCAGATTGGCGGGTGAGTCTTCTGTCGTCAATCGAAAATCGATTTTTTATCTCGGGCGACCTCTTCGATGGTGGGTCGGAGATTGGTGTCAGATTCGATGGTGACAAGGTCCCGGCCTTCGCGTATATATTTCGCATGCGAACTAAATTGACAAAGCGTGGGCGCCGGTGAATTCCCCTCCGGACCGCCGGCTGGTCTTCCTGCTCAACGTCGCGCAGCGCCGGCTGCAGCGCTGGGTCGCGGCGCAGACGAAGCAGAACGGGGTGACGGCCGCGCAATCCGGCCTGCTCTTTATTCTCGGCCAGCGCGATGGCGCGCTGATGGGCGAGGCGGGCGCGGCGCTGGACCTCGGTCCGCCCGGCATCAGCGGCCTCGTCGACCGGATGAGCGCGACGGGACTGATCCAGCGGCGCGCCGATCCGGATGACGGGCGCGCGTGGCGGCTTTGGTTGACGCCGGTCGGCCGTGCGGCGCTGACGCAGTCGAAGGCCGGGCTTTCCGAGATCAACGCACGCCTCACCGACGGATTCACCGACGCCGAAATCGATGTTGTCGCGCGCTGGCTCACCAGTTTCCAAACCAGGTTTCCAAGAGGAGAAGAGCAATGACCGAACATGTTAAAATCGAAAACGACGGCGGCATCCTTACGCTGACGATGGCGCGGCCCGACAAGAAGAACGCGCTGAGCAATGCGATGTACGGCGCGCTGGCGGATGCGATCCTGGGCGCGGAGACCGATCCGGCCGTCCGCGTGGTGTTGATCCGCGGCGAGGGCGACATGTTCACGTCAGGCAATGACGTCGGCGAGTTCGCGGCGATGGCGACCGGCCAATTTCAGGGCGAGCGGCATGTCAGCCGCTTCGTCCAGGCGCTCGCGCGATCGAGCCGTCCGCTGGTCGCCGCCGTGCAGGGACGGGCCGTCGGCATCGGCACGACCATGCTGCTGCACTGCGATCTGGTGGTGCTCGCTGACAACGCGCTGCTGACGACGCCGTTCGTCAATCTGGCGCTGGTGCCGGAAGCCGCCTCCAGCCTGCTGATGCCGCTTCGGATCGGTTACGCGCGCGCCTTCGAGATGTTTGCGCTTGGTGAGCCCGTGGACGCGGCTTCCGCGCTGGCGTGGGGCATTGCCAGCCGCGTCGTGCCGCTGGACCGGCTCGATGCCGAAGCAAAGGCGTTTGCGGTGCGTCTCGCTCGGCAACCGGCCGGCGCCGTCAGCGCGACCAAGCGGCTGATGCGCAATTCCGAGGTGCTGATGGCGCAGGTACTGGCAGAGAGCGAACGGTTCGTGGAACGGTTGAAAACGATGGAGGCGCGCGAAGCCTTCACGGCGTTCGCCGAGCGCCGGCCGCCGGATTTCTCAAAGCTCGCGGCAACTTGACCGCATTGGACGCCCCCGCTACCTCTTTTCCCCAAAGTGCGTGCGGGGGAAACCAATGAACAATAACAACAATAATGACGTTTCCGAATTCGATTACGTCATCGTCGGCGCGGGCTCGGCCGGATGCGTGCTCGCCAACCGCCTGAGCGCCGACGGCAAGCATTCGGTGCTGCTGCTGGAGGCCGGCCCGAAGGATACCAATCTCTGGATCCATGTGCCGATCGGCTACGGCAAGCTGTTCAAGGAAAAATCCGTCAACTGGATGTACCAGACCGAACCCGAGCCGGGCCTGAACGGCCGGCAGGTGTTCCAGCCGCGCGGCAAGGTGCTCGGCGGCACGAGCTCGATCAACGGTTTGCTGTATGTGCGCGGACAGCACGAGGATTACGACCGCTGGCGCCAGCGCGGCAACGCCGGCTGGGGCTATGAGGACGTGCTGCCCTATTTCAAGAAGGCCGAAAATCAACAACGCGGCGGCGACAAATATCACGGCACGGGTGGCCCGCTGCCGGTGTCGGACTGGCGCCACGCCGATCCGCTGTCGGAAGCCTTTGTGGTCGCGGCCGCCGAGGCCGGCATTCCGACCAACCCCGATTTCAACGGCGCCACCCAGGAAGGCGCCGGATTTTTCCAGACCACGACGACGCGCGGACGGCGCGCCAGCTCGGCGTTCTCTTATCTGCGCCCGGCGAAAAACCGCAACAATCTGCACATCGAAACCTCGGCACTGGCGCAGCGCATCCTGTTCGAAGGCCGCCGCGCCAGGGCGGTCGAATACAGGCAGGAAGGCCGCGTGCGCACGGCAAAGGCGCGCAAGGAAATCCTGGTCTCCAGCGGCGCGTATAATTCGCCGCAATTGCTGCAGCTCTCCGGCGTCGGACCTGCGGATCTCCTGAAGAGCCACGGCATCGAAATCGTGCTCGATGCGCAAGGCGTCGGCAACGATCTGCAGGATCATTTGCAGGTGCGGCTGGTGACGCGTTGCGCCCAATCGGTCACGCTCAACGACATCGTCAACAACCCGGTTCGGCGGGTGATGGCCGGCCTGCAATATGCGGCGTTCCGCAAGGGAGCGCTGACGATCGCGGCCGGGACATCAGGCGCGTTCTTCAAGACCAGTCCTCGTCTGGCGTCGCCCGATATCCAGATCCACTTTCTGCCGTTCTCGACCGACAAGATGGGCGAGAAGCTGCATGCGCAGTCCGGCTTTACCGCATCCGTCTGCCAGCTGCGCCCCGAGAGCCGCGGTTCGCTGCGCATCAAGAGCGCGGACCCCAGCGTGTCGCCGGAAATCCGCATCAATTATCTCGCGACCGAAACCGATCGCCGCGCCTTCATCGACGGCATCCGGATCCTGCGCAAGATCCTGGCCGCGCCCGCGCTAAAACCCTTCGCGATCGGCGAGGTCGATCCCGGACCGAAAGTCGCGAGCGACGACGAGCTATTGGACTTCTGCCGCCGCACCGGCAGCACGGTCTATCACCCGACCTCGACCTGCCGGATGGGCAACGATCCCCTGGCGGTGGTCGATCAGCGCCTGAAAGTGCGCGGCATCGAGGGTCTGCGCGTGGTCGACGCGTCCATCATGCCGGACCTGATGTCCGGCAATACCAACGCGCCGACGATCATGATCGCCGAGAAGGCCTCCGACATGATTTTGGAGGATGCGCGGTAGGGCACTCCACCGTCATCATCCGCGAAGGCGGATGATCCAGTACGCCGTGACATCTCGGCTCTTGCGTACGCCGGTGATTACTGGATACCCGCATGCGCGGGTATGACAGCTTTGCGTCGGGTTCAGCCCTTATACGCCCGCACGCGCTTGAGCATCTGCTCGACATGCGCGATCGGCGTTTCCGGCTGGATGCCGTGGCCGAGGTTGAAGATCAGCCGGCCTTGCGCATAATTCGCCAGCACGTCGTCGACCGCGCGGTCGAGCGCCGCACCGCCGGCGATCAGCGCCAGCGGATCGAGATTGCCCTGGACCGCGACGAGGTTTTGCACGCTCTTGCGGATCAGTGACGGCTCGGCCGCCCAGTCGATGCTGACGGCGTTGACGCCGGTGGCCTCGACATAGGCGGGCAGCATCGCGCCGGCGCCGCGGGGGAAGCCGATGATCTTGGCGTCCGGCACTTGCGCGCGCACGCCCGCGACGATGCGCTTTGCGGGCTCGATCGACCAGCGCTGGAATTCGCGCGGCGGCAATACGCCAGCCCACGTATCGAAGATCTGCAGCACATCGGCGCCGGCCTTGAGCTGGCCGAGCAGATACTGGATCGAATTCTCGACCAGCACGTCGATGATTTCCGCAAATGCGTCGGGGTGGCGATAGGCCATCATCCGTGCCGGCGCCTGATCCGGCGTGCCCTGGCCTGCGACCATATAGGTCGCGACCGTCCACGGCGCGCCGCAGAAGCCGATCAGCGCGATGGTAGGATCGAGCTCGCGGCGAACGCGGCGCAGCGCTTCATAGACCGGTTCCAGTTTGCCGAAGTCGGCCTGCTTGGCCAGCGTCGTTACCTGCTCCGGCGTATCCAGCGGATCGAGCCGCGGGCCTTCGCCGGCTTCGAAGCGCACGGAACGGCCGAGCGCGTAGGGGATGACGAGAATATCGGAAAAGATGATCGCGGCGTCGAAGTTGAAACGGCGGATCGGCTGCAGCGTCACTTCGGCGGCGTATTCCGGCGTGAAGCACAGATCGAGAAAGCCGCCGGCCTTGGCGCGCAGCGCGCGATACTCCGGCAGATAACGGCCGGCCTGCCGCATCATCCACACCGGTGGCACCGGCTGCCGGGTGCCGGACAATACGTCGAGAAAGGGTTTTTGGGATTTCTGGGTCAATCGAAAGGTTCCTGCGGCAACGGCTGATATTTTGACGCCTCTGATAACAGCAGGTTCCGCCTTGGCCAAGGCGAGATGTGGAACAGCCGCTGTTGGGGGACGTTATCTCTGCAATGGAGGAACCACATGGCTGAGAAATTCAATCCAGCGCCGCATGACAAACACGCCGGCGACCCCCGTGAGGCGCTGTTGGCCGATCGGGAAATGCACGAAAAACTCGATGCCGGGCTGGAAGGCAGTTTTCCGGCGTCCGATCCCGTGAGCGCCGCGCAACCGTCGCCGTCGAAGGCTGACGGCGACCGTGAGAACGAGTCGCTCTGGAAGAAGATACGCGCGGCTTTCCGGTAACAGAACAGGCGGTCAGGTCATGAAGACCGAGTTCAACCATGCCGCCAACGACTCGCCGCGCAGCGGCAGTTCGAAGAACGTCACGCTCCGCGATCTGGCCCACCATCGTCGCTTTGACGATCGCGGTCGCGATCTGGCTTGGCATGCACGCGTGAAGTGAATGCGGGTGCGTGCGCAATCGCACGGGAACGATTTACATTTCCGCGAATTGCTTCCCCGATAAATTCATTGAGAGGAGATGGCGATGATCAAGCATGTTGTAATAGCGGCGGTAGCGTTGACCGGCATTTCTGTTGTTCAACCGGCGGGCGCACAGGAAGTCGGTGTTGGCGTCGGTGTTGGTCCGGCGGGCGCTGGTGTGACGGTCGGCGCCGGTCGTGGCGACCGCTATCGCGACCGTGAAGTGATCCGCGAGCGTGAATACCGTGATCGCGATCGGGACGAGACCGTCGTGATCAAGCGTAAGCGCGATTACGATCCGGATCGCAGGGTCATCATCGAGCGCGAGCGCTATTAGTCCTAGTCCACGTTGAGTCTGGTGGAACGGCCTCCCGCATGGAGGCCGTTTTCCGTTGTGCGCTCAATAATGCGGCGGCCGCTCGTTGATGGGGCCGCCGGCATTGCTCTCGGCATCCTGCAGACGATCCTTCAGCTCGGCAAGCTGGCGCGTCAGCGCGTCGATCTGCTTCCATTGTTCGGTGATGGTCTGGTTCAGGGTCTCGATGGTTTCGTCCTGAAATGTCAGCCGCATTTCCAGCGCGTCGATGCGCTCGTTGAGCACCTTCGCGTCACTCATGGGAGCCATCCTTCATCTGCCGCTCCTGCAAGTCGTGGCCGAGTGCGACGCGCTCGTCGAACACGAAGCATTCGCCGCGCCAGCGGCTTTGTTCTTTCGGCACGCCTTCCAGATAACGAAGGATGCCGCCCTTGAGGTGATAGACTTCGGAAAATCCATGCGCCAGCAAAAAGGCGCTGGCCTTTTCACAGCGGATGCCACCGGTGCAGAACATTGCGATCTTCTGATGCTTTGCAGGATCGAGATGCCGCGCGGCAAAATCCTTGAATTGCCCAAAGCTCCTGATGCCGGGATCGACCGCCCCTTCGAACGTCCCCATCGCCACCTCGAAGGCGTTTCGGGTATCGATCACAAGCGTATCCGGTGCTGATATCAGCGCGTTCCAGTCGGCCGGCTCCACATAGGTGCCGACCAGCCGGGTCGGGTCGACCGCCGTATCGCCCAGTGTGACGATTTCCTTCTTCAGCCGGATCTTCAGCCGCGCAAACGGCATCGTGGCCGCATGCGAGAATTTGAGTTCGAGATTGTCGAGCCGGCCGCCGAACAGGGCCCCCGCCTGCAACTCCTCGACCAGCGCGTCGATGGCTCCGGCGCCTCCGGCAATGGTGCCGTTGATGCCCTCATGCGCCAGCAGCACGCTGCCCTTCAGATGCAGGCCTGCGCAGGTCGCGCGCAACGGCTCGCGCAGCTCCCGGAAATCCGGCAGCGCGGCGAACTGGTAGAAGGCGGCGACCTTGAGCGGCATGGCGACCGTTTATCACGGGCAGGGGGTGAGGAAACCCGTGTTTTTGTCGCCCCGGCCTGGTGCGCAATTGCGCACGCGGGGCCGGGGCCCATAGCCACCGATGCTTATTGAGGACAAAGGTCTCTGCCCGAGGTGCCCCAAAGTTAGGCCGCGGAGTATGGGTCCCGGCCTTCGCCGGGACGACGCTAATTCTCTGGCATACCAGCCATTGCCCTGCCGGGGATGGATATGTCATGTAACCCCGCCTAAACCGGGATGAACACTTAAAACCATAATCAAGCGAGCTTTCCTGATGAGGAATTTCCATTTCGCCGGCCGCTCGACGGTCCATGCCCAGAACGCGATGGTGGCGACCTCGCATCCCGCCGCGGCACTGGTGGCGGTCGACGTGATGCGCGCGGGCGGTACCGCCGCGGACGCCGCTGTGGCGGCCTGCGCGCTGCTCGGCGTCATCGAGCCGCAATCGACCGGCATCGGCGGCGATTGTTTCGCGCTGATCCAGCCTAAGGGCGAAGGCAAGATCGTCGCCTATAACGGCTCCGGCCGGGCACCGATGGCGGCCAATGCCGAATGGTATCTGGAGCGCAAGATCAACTCGGTGCCGCTGACGTCGGCGCACGCGGTCAGCATTCCCGGCGCCATCGATGCCTGGGACACGATCCTGCGCGATCACGGCAAGATGGGCCTCGATACCCTGCTGCAGCCCGCGATCAAGGCCGCCGAAGAGGGCTACATCGTCGCCCCGCGCATCGCTTTTGACTGGAAGAACGGTTTCGAGAAGCTCAAGAACGGCACCAATACCGAACGTTATCTGCTGCCGCACGGCAAGCCTGCCGCCGCCGGCGACTTGATCCATCAGCCTGAACTCGGCAAGACGCTGCGCGCGATCGCCAAGGGCGGCCGCGACGCCTTCTATACCGGCGAGATCGCCGCCGACATGGTCGATACGCTGCGCGGCATTGGCGGTCTGCATACGCTGGAAGATTTCGCCGCCCACAGCACCGAGACGACATCGCCGATCGGCACCATCTACAAGGGCCATGACGTCTGGCAGTGCCCGCCGAACGGTCCGGGCATCACCATGCTGGTCATGCTCAACATCCTCTCGCGGTTTGATCTCACTAAATATCCCGCGCTGAGCGTCGAGCGTTTCCATCTCGAGGCCGAGGCCGCACGCATCGCCTATTTGATGCGCGAGCAATATATCGGCGATCCCGCCCAGGTTCATGTCGATGTCGCCGGGATTCTGGCGAAGGAATTCGCCGAAGAACACATCAGCAAGATCCGCATGGACGGGTTGCTCGAGTTGCCGAACGTCGCGCCGCCGATGAACCCCTCGACGGTCTACATCACCGTGGTCGACAAGGACCGCAACATCTGCTCGTTCATCAACTCGATCGCGCATTCGTTCGGTTCGGCGATCGTCTCCAACAAGTCCGGCGTGCTGCTGCAGAACCGCGCCGGCGGTTTCCGGATCCAGCCCGGCCATCCCAATTGCATTGCGCCGGGCAAGCGGCCGCTGCATACGATCATCCCGAGCCTTGCGACCAAGAATGGCCGCGCGGTGATGCCGTTCGGCGTCATGGGCGGGCAGTATCAGCCGGTGGGCCAGACCCGTGTGCTGACCAACATGCTCGACTATGGCTGCGACGTGCAGGAAGCGATCGATATGCCGCGCGGCCTGCATTACGAGGGCGTCTACCAGCTCGAGGACAGCGTCCCGGCCGAGATCGTCGAGGGCCTCAAGAAGATCGGGCATAAGACCACCAGCGTGGTCGGCCCGCTCGGCGGCGGCCAGGCGATCTGGATTGACTGGGACAAGGGCACGCTGGTCGGCGGCTCCGATCCCCGCAAGGACGGTTGCGCGCTGGGGTACTAAGCGGCTAGAGACACCCGTCTTTTCAAAAAGGGTTCAACAGATGCCATCATCCCGGCGCACGCTCATCCGGACTGCTTTCACAGCCATTGCGGCTGCAGCGACTTCGCCTTTTATTTCCACGATTGCATCGGCCCAGACCGCAGGAAAACCCATGACCACAGCTTCAGGTTTGCAGATCATCGACACCCAGGTTGGCTCCGGCGCTTCGCCGAAGTCCGGACAGACCTGCGTCATGCACTATACTGGTTGGCTTTACGAGAACGGCCAGAAGGGCAAGAAGTTCGACTCTTCGGTCGACCGCAACGAACCGTTCGATTTTCCAATCGGCCAGGGCCGCGTCATCAAGGGTTGGGACGAGGGCGTCGCCTCGATGAAGGTCGGCGGCAAGCGCACGCTGATCATTCCGCCCGCGCTGGGCTATGGCGCGCGCGGCGCCGGCGGCGCGATTCCGCCGAATGCCACGCTGATGTTCGATGTCGAATTGCTGGCGGTGAAATAGCCGCAGCTTGCGGCGTCGGAATGACAGGGGGGCGTCTCATCCCCGACGATTATTTCGACACGCTGCGGATCTCGCGCGCATGAAGCTGACGGCGCTGCTGGTCAACACCAGCCGTGCGCCGCTGATCGAACCGATGGCGCTGGCCAATGCGCTGCGCGCCGGCCGGCCCGCTGGCCAATGCGCTGCGCGCCGGCCGGCCCGCGGCGCTAATCCAGCCGTCACCTCTCCGTCATGCCCGGCCTTGCCGCCTTCGCTAAAGCTTCGGCGAGCCAATCACTTGTGGCCGCGTCGAAGCCTTGGCGGAGACGGGTGCCGGGCATCCACGTCTTCCCTTAGCGCGATTGAAGGCGTGGATGGCCGGGACAAGCCCGGCCATGGCGATAGGTGGGGCTAAGCGTCAGGTGGGCTAAGCTTCGAAAAGGCAACGCACCAATGCATCCGGCGTTCCCTTAAACGCTGGTTTGCATTCACGTTTTTATGTACGCTCCGGCACGAAACGATTTTACGGAAAGCAGCGCGATGTCAGGTTCTCACGACCATCCACATGATCACTCGCATGATCATTCTCACGGCGATCACAGCCACGATGCCGATCGCTGGAAGCATGATGGCGTTCGTGTCATTCCCGGCAACCAGCTCGATCCCAACGTGCCGTCGACCGCGGGCATGGACCGCAAGGCCGCGATCAATTTCGCCCGCGTCGGCGCGCAGAAATTATGGGCGGGCACGGTGACCATCCGCCCCGACGCCAAGACCGGCGCGCATCATCACGGCCATCTCGAAAGCATCATCTTTGTCGTGAAGGGCAGGGCGCGGATGCGCTGGGGCGAGCAGCTGCAGTTCACCGCCGAAGCCGGCCCCGGCGATTTCATCTTCGTGCCGCCCTATGTGCCGCACCAGGAAATCAACGCCAGCCGCGACGAAGTGCTGGAATGCGTGCTGGTGCGCAGCGACGGCGAAGCGGTGGCGATCAACCTCGACATCGAGCCGGTGGAGAAACCGGAGTTGGTGCTGTGGGTGGATCCCGTGCATCGGGATCCGGCGGAGAAGAAATAGTCTTCACCGTCATTCCGGGGCGACGCGAAAGCGTCGAACCCGGAATCTCGAGATTCCCCGGTGCGCAATTGCGCACCTGCGGTCTGGTCCTTCGGACCATCCCGGAATGACGAAGGCGAAAATCTACGCAAACACCCCGTGATCCATCGGCCCGTTCGGTACCACATAGCCGTATCTGACGTTGGAGGGCTCCGGCCCCGCCTTCTCATATTCCGCCTTCATCAGCGCAAAGCGGTCGCCCTTCAGATCGAGCTTCGCGCGTTTGGGCTGGATGCCGTAGAGCCGAGCGTTGTTGTCGCCGAAGATCGCCGTCTTGACCGGGCCGTCGGCGGCGCCGAGTGGCGCGTAGCCGAATTTCTTCTGCATGCTTTCCGGGATTTCGAGCCGGCGCAGGCCTTCGATCTGCCATTGCGGGGCGCCGGTCCATAGCGCATCCGTGCCCCAGCAGACGTGATCGGCGCCGAGCCCCTTGATCAGCGTGCCCATCAGCGCGGCGCAGACATTCGGCTCCGCCACCAGCGTGGTGGCGAACAGCTGGCCGACATCGCCATAGACATTGCTGACGCCATATTGCGCGGGGATGTCGGCAAGATCGCTGGTCCAGGAAATCCGCCCGGTTCGCTCGAACTCCGCCAGCGCCTGCTGCGGACTGCCGCCGACATGGCGATAGGCCGAGTGATAGATGATGAAGTTGAGCTGCGGCCAGTCCTTGGCGGCCTGTCCGACATCGGCGACGTCGGCGAAGCCGCGCAGATTGGGATATTGCTTCTCGATCCCCGGCGCGAACAGGCCCTTGTGAATGCAGACATTCTTGATGCCGGCTTTGACCATCTTCTCGTAGCCCTTGTAGGCGACCTTCTCGTCGTCCATGCGCCAGGGGTAGCGGCTGATTTCCTTGTGGGTGTTGTCGCCCACGGTGTAGCCCTTGCAGGATTCCGGTTTGAGTTCGAGCGCGGCGTCGAGCTTTTCAAGCCAGCCGGGTTGGCCGGGCGTGAAGATCGCATGCGCGAACAGGCGCCGCGACCCGGCCTCGTCGTTGACCTTCTTGCGGGCATCCGCCATCTGCTGGTTGGTCAGGAACCAGTCCTGTTCGATGTCTGACGGCGCCGACGAGATCAGCGAGATCTTGGTGTCGCTATCGAGAAAGATCTCCTTCTTGTAGTTGTTGAACTTGAGATCCTCGATGGTCTGTTCGCGGTCGCTGAGCTGCTTGTTCCAGCCGGCCTTGCCGACCGCCTTGCGCATTTCGACGAAGCCCATGATGCGGGTGTCGTCGCGCAGGAAATGCGTGTGCATGTCCATGATGAACTGGTCTTTCAGCGCGCTGGCGCGCTCCTGCGCCATCGCGGGCGTGGCCGCTTCCGCTTTGGTGACATCGAACAGCGCTCCATAGACTTCGTTCATTGCGACGAAGGATGCTGCCATGCCGGCGGCGGTCTGGAAGAAACGGCGGCGGTTCAGCCCCTGCTTGCCGCCGAGATCGTCGGCCATGGCCAGGAGCCGCGCCTCGACCTCGCGCTGCTGTTCGTTCTGCGGGTCGGGATAGAATTCGTCGCTGGAGACGATCTGCGTCGGGATCGGCGTCTGGTACTGGCACAATTCCGACGGCATCAGTGCGGCAAGTTCGGCTTCCGTCAGTTGGTTGCTCATACATCGCTCCCCTGTTTCGCCGGATTTTTCCGGTCGGTCGGCGGTGAAGACTAGGCTCACTTGCCGCGGGCGTCCGCGACCGCTTCCGGCGGCGGCGTTCACAAAATCGTGCGTCCATTTGCCATTGTGAAATGCCGTAGCTTTGGACCCGCCGCCGGTTCGCTCGCAAAGAAAGGCGCGAGCTGGTATCGTCGGCCACGAAATATCGGACAAAGAATCCGGCAACGACAAGGGAGAGCCGTCATGACGCATTCCGGAAATCCGCTGGCACGGCGCACGGTGATCAAGGGAATTGGCGCAGGCGTCGCCGCGGGCGCGATCGGCGCGATGCCGGCGCAGGCCGCGACCGCCGTACCCGCAGAGGGCGGCGAGATCTGGAGCAGCGAATACTGGACCAGGAAAGGCGACATCCCCTTGTGGATGTTCCGCAAGCGGATCGGCGCGCCGAAGGCCGGCGAGCCCGCGCGCCCGGTGGTGTTCTTCGTCCATGGCTCCTCGGTGACTTCAAGGGTGTTCGATCTCAACGTCCCCGGCAAGGGCGAATATTCCGTCATGAACGAGTTCGCCCGTTACGGGTTCGACTGCTGGACCATGGATCACGAAAATTACGGCAAATCCGGCCGCACGCCGGGGAATGCCGATATCGCGAGCGGCGTCGAGGATCTGAAGGTCGCGGCCGATCTCATCACCCGGGAGACCGGGCAGCAGAAATTCCATTTCGTCGGCGAGTCCTCCGGCGCGTTGCGGGCCGGAGCCTATGCCATGGTGGCGCCCGATCGCATCGACCGCCTGGTTTTTGCGGCCTTCACCTACAAGGGCGAGGGATCGCCGACATTGACAAAACGCGCCGAGCAACTGGCCTATTTTCGTTCGCACAACATGCGCAAGCGCGACCGCGACATGATCCGCTCGATCGCCACCCGCGACAAGCCCGGCACCAGCGACCCCGCTGCGATGGAAGCGCTGGCGGACGTGGAGATGGTGTTCGGCGACCAGATCCCGACCGGCACCTATCTGGACATGACCGCCAATTTGCCGGTGGTGCATCCGCAGAAGGTGCTGGCGCCGGTGCTGTTGGTGCGCGGCGAATATGACGGCATCGCCACCATCGCCGACCTCGAGGAATTCTATAACCTGCTGCCGAACGGCGACCGCCAGTTCATCATCCTGCCCGGCACCGCCCATTCGGTCGCGCTCGCCATCAACCGGCAATTGTTCTGGCACGTGACGCGGGCGTTCCTGACGATGCCGACGCCGATCGCGACGTGACTGTCATTCCGGGGCGCGCATAGCGCGAACCCGGAATCTCGAGATTCCGGGTCTGGTGCTGCGCACCATCCCGGAATGACGAGCTTCAAAAAATCCAAAACCCGATGTCGGCCCCGCTCCGGCCCGTTCGTCCTTTGCCCGAACCCCTCGAAAAGGAACCATTCATGGCCAAAATGATCTTCGTAAACCTGCCGGTGTCAGATCTTGCCCGCGCCACCGCATTCTACCAGGCGATCGGCGCCGTGAAGAACGATAAGTTCTGCGACGAAACCGCGTCCTGCATGGTGTTTTCCGACACCATCTTCGCGATGTTGTTGACCCACGAGAAATTCATGCAGTTCTCGCCGAAGAAGATCGCGGACACAAAGACCTCCTGCGAAGTCCTGATCTGTATCTCCGCCGACAGCCGCGCGGAAGTCGACGATCTCGTCGGCAAGGCGCAGGCCGCCGGTGGCAGTGTCGATCCCTGTCCGAAGCAGGACCACGGCTTCATGTATGGCCGCAGCTTTGAAGACCCCGATGGCCATATCTGGGAAGTGATGTGGATGGACGTCGCGGCCGCCACTGCGGCGCAACCCGCCACGGCCGACGCCTGAAGGTGAGGTGCGCCAGCGTGGGCAAAGGCGCAATTGCGCCGTGCCCACCCGTTCTCGGCTAGTACGTAATCCGCAAGCCGACGCCGCCATGGAGGGTGTTGCCGACCGGCTGCGGACCGGCGGTGCCGTTGAGGAAGAGGTCGGCGACCCAGCCCTTGGTGATGCGGAAGCCGAGGCGGCCGCCATATTCGAACCAGCTCTGGTTTCCGATCGTCGGCACCACGGTGCCGGTACCGGTCACGGTGGCAACGATGCCGGATCTCGTGCCGAACGATTGCACGAACCCGCCATTGATATTGGCCTCGACGCTGTTGCCGAACAGATGCGTCCACTGGCCTCCGATCTTGACCAGATTGGTCTTGTCGGTGCCGCCGGGGATCGAGGCGTCGAATGGATTGAACGCGGCGACAGGATCCGAATAGCCCTTCACCCGTTGCCACAATTGCCAGATCTCGACGGAGGCGGCGACTTCATCGCGTGGCGACAGCCGGCTGATCCAGCCGGCGCGTCCGTAGACGCCGTAATTGTCGCCGGTGGTATTGCCGTCCAACGAGACCGCGCCGAGGCTGGTCACATAGTTGCGGCGATAGCGTATCTTCTCATAGGGCGTCAGGATCGCGCCGAGGTCGAAGAACGGCCGTGACGATCCCCAGTCGGCGAAGTCATAGCGCAGCGCGAACGCGCCGATTGGGGCGGCGGTGACGCTATAGCCGCCTTCGCTGTAGTGGGTGTAGGCGATGCCCGCCAGCAGCGACAGGTTGGCGGTGAGGTTCTTGCGGCCGTGGATGCCGGCCGAGAACGATCCCGCCGAGCCGAAGGCGCTGACGCAATCGTTGCAATTGACCTGCTCGTTGATGCCCAACAATACGGTGCCGAGCACGCGGTTGGTGATCATCTGGTTGAAGCGCTGCCTGGCCAGATCGTTGATCGATCCCGCGCTGGAATCCGCGCCTGTCGGGCTCGGACTTGGTGTTGGCGAAGGCGACGCGATTGGAGTTGGTGATGGCGACGGTGTTGGGGTCGGTGAGCCGGCGACGCCGGGCGTCTCAGTTGGGGTCGACGTCGGCGTGTGCGTTGGTGTCGGGGACTGTGCCGACGCCGGCGATACCTGCATTGGCGTCAGCCCAAACAAAACCGACGCGGTCAGCGCGGCCGATACGATGAAACGCTTGATGCGGCTTGCCATGATCAGCGCCCGCACAGCATGCCGGTGGGATCGCTGCCGTCATCGACCGGAGGCGTCACCGTCGGCGAGGCGCTAGCATATAGCGTCGCGCTGCAAAGCCCCGCCGCGGCGCTGCAGGTCTTGGCGAAGGTCCATGGCGGGTTGTTGGTCTTCTTGATCGTGGTCTTGCCGCCGCTCAGGGTGATAACGGCGGTATCGCCGGGGTTGATGAGCTGGATGCATTCGAAGCTGACGGTACAGACCGACGCCTGGCCTTCCTTCAGGTTGACGACGGTCTGGCCACGCTGCGACAGGATATCGAGCGTGGTGCCGCGGACGCCGATGGTCGCGAGCGGCGTCGTGATCTTGTAGGCAGCCTTCTCCGAATGGCCGGTGACGAAGCGGAACGCGCCGGAGGTGAGGCGGATCGCGACGTCGCGATAGTGAGTCTCGTCGTCGAACACGGTGCGGTCGAGTTTGAGCGATGCATTCGGCCCAAGCGACAGATTGGTGCTGTCGGACATCACCAGCCGCGCGGCGCTGTCGAGGCCGGTGCGAACGATTTCTTCGCGAAGCAATCCGTCGCCGACATTGATCCGGCTGGTGGCCGATCCGGCAACACGAAGCACTTCGTTCTTGACGACGGCGGCTTCGCCAACCCGCGTTTGCGCAGAAAGCGGACTTGCCGTCAGCAACGCGATTGCACCAAAGAGAAAAGCAAAGAGAGTGTAGTTACGCGATTTCATTTCAAAGCCGATCGATTATCCCGACATCGTACCGGATCGCGCGCGCAAGCGATGTGGCAGAATTATCACTAGCGGCGCTTTACTATCCCGGTTGTTAGTGGCGTCGGATTCGAATCGCGTTCAATGCGATGGACATAAAAATCCGTACCGCCCACACTCAATTTTGCCGTAATTCATTTGGTCCCTGAAAACAGTGCCGAAATCACCAACCTCTATTCCCAATCAGCCTATTGCGCGCACCGCCATGACAGCGGGAATCATCTTTTTCTTCGCGCATTTCGCGATGCTGATCGGCATCACCACGCCGGAGAAATTTTATTTCGACGAAGTGCATTACGTGCCGGCGGCGCGGCAGATGCTGTTGCCCGTGATGCCGCAGCCGATGCTCAACCCGATGCATCCGCCGCTGGCCAAGCAATTCATCGCGCTGTCGATCCATACGTTCGGCGACGTGCCGCTCGGCTGGCGCTATCCGGCGGTGCTGTTCGGCGCGCTCGCCATCGTCGCGGTGTATCTGGGCGGCCTGGCGCTGTTCGCCGCGCAGGGACCCGCCATCGCCGCGAGCCTGCTCGCCTTTTTCAACCAGATGCTGTTCGTGCAATCGCGGATTGCGATGCTGGATATTTTTGCGCTCACCTTCAGTTTGTTTGCAATCGCCGCGTTCCTGCACGGCTTCCGGCAAACGCGGCCGCTGCTCTGGTTCGCACTGACCGGGCTGTTCTCCGGCCTCTCGATCGGATGCAAATGGAGCGGCCTGTTCGTGCTCGCGGTGTGCATCGTCATCGTGGCGGCGATCCGCCTGATGCAGAGCTGGCGCACGCAATTCGCCGACGGCAATGAAGATGACTGGTACCGGCCTGATCTTTGGCCCACCTTCAAGGCCTGGCAATTCGCGGTGTGCTTCCTGCTCGCTCCGGCACTCGCTTATCTCGCGGCCTTCGTCCCGCTCTACGGCCTCTCGATCCCTGACATCATCGAGGCGCAACGCCGCATCTTCAGCGACAACACCACGACCGCGATCGCGGGTCACACCTATATGAGTTCGTGGCCGTCCTGGCCGTTCCTGGTGCGCCCGGTCTGGTACCTGTTCGACAAGGTCGGCGACGACCGGATCGCGGCCGTGGTGTTCCTCGGCAATCCCCTGATCCTGTGGCCGGCGCTGATTGCGGCTGCGATTTCCTTGCGCGACTGGATCGTGACGCGGCGGGCTGACGCATTTCTGGTGCTGGCGTTTTACGTTGGGCCTTTTCTCGCCTGGGCGCTGCTGCCGCGAACGCTCGGCTTCATCTATTATTATCTGCCGGCCGCGACCACCGCGAGCTTCGTGCTGGTCTACGCGCTCCGTCGCGGCGCCACGCCGCGCTGGCTGTTATGGGCTTTTGTCGCAATGGGGTTCGCGGGCTTCGCGGCGATGCTGCCGATCTCAGCCGCGTTCGTGGAAACATCGATGGCGACGTTCAACCGCCTGATGATTTTCCAGAACTGGATCTAGCGCGTGATGCGTTTAGGTCGAATAGCGACCGCGAAGGGACTGCGCTCCCTCTCCCGCGCTTGCGCAGGGCTGTCCGGGGAATGATTCACTATGCCGCAGCGCATGCCCGGCAAATCCGGGGTGAACCGGATACTTTCTGGTTGTCGAGACACAGAAAGGG